>Ga0209992_10002043_pt1 | contig 19419 bp, 19 predicted proteins | sample 2SBtaG_2_FD_182564 | JGI IMG/M metagenome (GOLD analysis project Ga0209992, IMG submission 182564) | Deep subsurface microbial communities from Kolumbo volcano to uncover new lineages of life (NeLLi) - 2SBTROV12_ACTIVE470 metaG (SPAdes)... | ecosystem: Environmental > Aquatic > Marine >... | reverse complement strand
GATTCAAACAAGTTTCAACTTTAAATCCAAAATTATCTATAAAATGTAAAATTTCAAAGATTGAAAGAATTGTTAAAGAAGAAAATATTGATGTAGTAATTTTTGATAAATATGATATTAAAAAATCAATAATAAAGAAAGTTAAAAAAATAACAAAAGTGGTTGTTATTTCAGATTTAAAAAAAATAGATTATGATGTAAATTTAGTAATAAATGGATTTATTGGTTTTAAAAATAAAAAAATTAAAAATAAATTTGGTTCAAGATGTGTGTTAGGTCCATTATATCAGATTCTTAATAAACAATATAGTAAAAAAATCAAAACAAAAAAAACTACAAAATTATTAGTAACATTTGGTGGATTTGATGAAAGTAATCTTGTTGAATTGTTTCTAAAAATATTTGTTAAATTTCAAGATAAAATAAAAATAAAAATTATTTTAGGGCCTGCTTCAATGAAATCAGAAAAAATTAAAGAAATGGAATTAGAATTTCCAAAAACTATTAAAATAATTGATAAAAAAAAATCATTACAAAGTGTAATTGCAAGTTCAGAATATGGAATTTGTGGTGGTGGAATTACAACTTATGAATTTGCAAGAATGAATGTTCCATTTGCAATAATTTATCAATATAAACATCAACAAATTACAGGTAAAGAATGGAATAAAAAATATAAAATCAGGAATTTAGGATTTCCAGATGATAAAATAGAATTGAAAATCAAAAGATATCTTACAGATATTCAAAATGGAAAAATATCAAGAAAAAAAGATTTTAAGAATATTGTGGATGGTAAAGGAGCATACAGAGTTGCAGAAGAAATTAGAAATTTATTCAATAGTTAAAATTTAAAAAATAATTTAATTTTTGTATTTTGATTAAAAGAGCTTTAAATTATAGTAGAATAGAAATTTATCATGACAAAGAAAATTACATTTTTGACAAAGAAAGATTTTGATAAAAAACAGCTCATTGAAAATGTGAAAGAATATTTAATGAATATTTCAAATAAAAATGAACAAATTATTGTTGAAAAGATTTTGAATGATTTCAAAAATGATGATTTTTCCTTAATTGATTCTCAAGAAGTTCAATTTTTAAATTATCAAGATTATAAAGAATGGGTTCCATATTTAATTTTTAGATACAAATTTAATCATTTTCCAAAAGAACAGAAATTAAATCCAGATTTTCCACTATATCTCTTGGTCGAACCAGTTTCAGCATGTAATCTTCGTTGTACTATGTGCATGCAAGTAGATGAAAGTTTTAGTGGAAATCAAGATTTTATGGGAATGATGGATATGGAATTATTTAGAAAAACTATTGATGAAGCAGTTGAAGGTGGAATCAAGGCACTTACTTTTGCATCACGAGGGGAACCTACTTTACATCCACATATTGATGAAATGTTGGAATATTGTTCAGGGAAATTTTTTGAATTTAAAATGAACACTAATGCAACTAAACTTACAGAAAAATTAAGTCATAAAATCTTGAAAAGTGGGCTAACAGATATTGTGTTTTCGATTGATTCGTATATAAAAGAAGATTATGAAAAAATTCGAATTAGAGGTAAATTTGACGAGGTGTTCGAAAATATCAAAAATTTTGTTAAAATAAAAAATGAAGAATATCCTAATTCAAAATTATCTACTAGAGTAAGTGGTGTCAAAGTGGACAAAAATTTAGATTCAGACAAGTTTAGAGAATTTTGGGAAGAGTATGTTGATAATGTAGGATTAGTTGAATTACAAAATTGGGACACTTACAATAACACTACTGACATGGCAGGACATGATCCTTGTAATTATTTATGGGAAAGGATCTATGTTTGGTTTGATGGATCATGTAATCCATGTGATGCAGATTATAAAAGTGAATTATCATTAGGATCACTAAAAGAAAAAACAATTAAAGAAATTTGGAATGGAGATAAATTTAATCAGATTAGAGAGGCACATACTAGTGAAAAAAGAAATACATGTTATCCATGTGATAGATGTCCACAATGGTAATAAAAATAGGAATAATAGGTAATAGAAATCATGCCTCTAGGCTAATAAAGATAATAGAAAAAAAATCTATTTGTGAATTAAAAGTAATTTTTCATCCATCAAAACATATTGATGACAAAAGAGGAACAAATGATTTTACAAAATTATATTCCTGTGACGGTGTTATTATATCATCACCTAATAATACTCATTTTGAGTATTTGGATAAATTAATCAAAAATTTTAATGGATACATATTTTGTGAAAAGCCTCCGGTAACAAGTAATCAAGAATTAGAAGAATTAAGAAATTTATCCATTCAAAATAAACAACGTATATTTTTTAATTTTAATTTAAGATTTAGTGAATTAAATGATAGTATAATACAAATTAAAAATTCTGATGATATTGGTAAAATTATCTATGTAAATATAATTATCACTCATGGATTTGCTTTTAAAGATGAGTATAGAAATAGTTGGAGAGCAGATTCTGAAAAAAATATGCACAATATTCTTGAAACATTAGCAATTCATTACATTGATCTTTTAAAATGGAATTTTGGTGAAATGGAAACATGTTCATATTTACCATCATTAAATTCAAAAATTGGTAGTGTATATGATTCATCTCAAACAAATGTTAAATTCAAAGATGGGATAAATTCTTCAATTTTTACATCATATTCTTCACCACTAATTAATGAAATTACAATTGTTGGCACAAACGGATTATGTACAATTAGAGAAAATTCCTTGAAAATTTTTTCGCCTAGAGACACATTTAATTCTGAGGGTTTTTTTAAAGAACCTCCTCTTAAATTTGAAACAAGTTATCAACTAAAAGAAAAATTTCATAAATCCATGATAAATTCAATGAATTATTTTTTATCTAAAGTAGAAAATAATGGAAAGATAGACACAAAATATTTTGATGAAAGTTTATCATCTAATCAGATGATTTTTGATCTAATAAAAAATAAATTTTGAATGTTATCGAAATGATTAATTATTTTTTTGAAGTTCAGAAATAAAATTCTCAACTCCATGTCCTCCAGTCCAGCCATTTTCTTCAGAATATCCTTCAAGGGTTATTTGGATAGCTTGCCTAATCACATTTTTTGTAATGTATCTTGCACCATGTGCTGCATTTGATGCATCCTGAAATAGAGCCATCGTGTTATCAAGGTCATATGGTTCAAAAATTATTGTAGATTCATCAATATCAGTGGACATGTAAGTACCTCCAGGATCTCCTTTTTCCCATCCTTTTGATAAATAAATCATCAAAGTTAGAGTACTTGGACCAAAATTGTGAATGTGAGGTAATTGAAAGCCACCTTGTTTATACGCCATAAAACAAAAATATTTGCATTTCAAATTTTGTAAACCTGAAAATTCTTCAAATTTTTTAATAAATTCATCAGTCATAGCATATTGTTTTAATTCATTCCATTCTTTTCCAACAGATTCATCTTTTTCATTAGTTAAAATTTCAAGTTCAGAAGTGTTTGATCTGTTCCAAAATTTTGCTAATTGATACTTTGAAGGTGTTGAAATTATGGACCATGAGTCATCAATTTTTGGATATGATTCATATAATTTATTATAAAAATTTTTATTAAAAAATTGTTCAACAAATCCAAATTTAAATGGTTTATTATTTTTAAAATCATTTGATTTTTGGAGTAAATTTTCCCAATTAATTATTTCTGAGTTCATCTTCATTTAACTTTTAAAATTGTTATTAAATTTTTTTATAACAATCATATTTAATTTTGAGACATTTAAGAAAAACCTGACGCAATATTATTCATCTTATATAAAACAGAAGAAAGCCAAATTTTGTAAACTTTTTTGATCATCAAAGTAAGAATTTTGTATTTTAATGGAATTTTAATCTCTGCAGAAATAATTACATGAGTGCCAGAATCTACTTTATCATAAATAACATCAATAGTAGAATTTTCAAATGGGCCTGAAATAATCTTAGAAACTAAACGATTGGTTCCAATTTTTTCATGTTTAGATCTCTGAATAATTTTTTTTTTCATAATTGTCTTAAAAAGTAAGGTTTCTTCAGTAATTGTATATTCATCAATTTTTTTAAGAATTTTTACATTAATAATCTGTTCAGGTAAATACTCAACAAATTTTTCATAATCCATAGCTAATTCTATTAATTTTTCGGAAGATGTATTTAACATCAAAGAAAATTCTAGTTTGGTCATTTACTATCAATTTAATATAAATATTATATCTTTTAAATTAATGTTTTATTTTCAAAATCAATAGTGTGAGTAATTGGATTTAAATTTTAATTTATGAAATAATTATTTAAATCTTAAAACTTCTTAATGTTAGAAAGCAAAGAATTACAAAAAATTATTAAATTAAAATCTAAAATAGATAAAATCTTCGGGATTACCATCAAAAAACACAAAAATTGATAGAGAGATTATTGTTAAAATAACAATCCAATATTTAAATTCAAGTTTTGATATTTTTTCAATTATATTTTCTCGTTTATAAGATATAAAAAGAAAAATAAAAAACAATACCAAAATAAAACTAGCAAATTTATTATTCATCATAACATGAAAAACTTCTGATAGTTGGAAATCAAGTAGAATAAATTTATTCATAGAATAAAACATGTATTCTGTATTTTGAACTCGAAATGGGATCCATGCCAAAAAAACAAAATATTGTGTAATAAGTATGGAAATAATCTTTCCAACTTTTGTTTTAAAGAAAAAACTTTGGGAAATTTTTGGGAATTTATTCTGAATTGCTTTATGAACTGCTAAGTATGATCCATGAAGTAATCCCCATATAATGAAATTAGTTGCGGCACCATGCCATAATCCTCCTAATAACATTACCATAATCAAATTTCCATAGGTTCGTGTAGAAGATTTTTTATTTCCTCCTAGTGGAATGTAAAGATAATCTCTTAACCATGAAGATAATGAAATGTGCCATCTCTTCCAAAAATCTGAAGGAGAAAATGCAAAATACGGATTATTGAAATTTTTTGGAAATTTGAAACCTAAAATCAATGCGGCACCAATTGCTATGTCTGAATATCCGGAAAAATCTCCATAAATTTGAGCTGCAAAGGCTATTGTACCTAACCAAATTTCAAAAGAAGTCATGTTAATAGGGAAATTGAAAATTGAGTCAGCTAAAGGTGCTATATTATCAGCAAAAAACATTTTTTTTAAAAATCCAAATGACATTAAAGTAATTCCAAATTTTAGATTAGTATTTTGAATAATTATCAAAGAGAAATTTTTTCTTTGTTGAAATTGGAGCATTTTTTCTCTTAATTGTGGTAAAAATTGACTAGCTCGTACTATTGGACCAGCAACTAACTGGGGGAAAAAGCTTACAAACAAAGCAAATTCCTTGAATGTTTTACATGGTTCTAGTTTTCCACGATAAACATCTACAGTATAACTGATAGTTTGAAATGTATAAAATGAAATGCCAATAGGCAATACTAGATTCAACAATGGAATATTCATCATCAAATCAAACTGATTTCCCAATATGTTAAACTGGGTAATTGCAAAATCAGCATATTTAAAAAATCCTAATAATCCTAAATTTCCACACAAACTAGAAATTAAAAGAATTTTTTTATGTTTTTGTGATTTCGTTTTGTAAATTTTTTTCCCCACATAATAATCTAGAACTGTTGAAATAATGAGAAGGGATATCAGATAATTACTAGAAAAATAAAAAAAGAAATAACTTGCAATTAATAAAAATACATGTTGAAATTTTCCATATTTTATTATTGATATTATTGCAAGAACTATTACAAAAAAAATGACAAATTCAATTGAATTAAATAACATTATTTCTCAATTTCTAGTTTGATCATTTCTGCAATATCCTCATTTACTATTGTTATTGATGAATTATACGATATGTGTGAACCACCTTGCCAAATTTCTAATTTTGAGTATTTGTTTTCAAATTCATATATTTTTATTCCAAATTTTTTTTTTAAATTTTCTTTTAATTTAGAAAATGCATTTTTTTGTTCATCTGTAATTGATTTTAAATATATTTCAGATAATGGTGTTGTAAAAAGTATTAATTTAATATCATTATTTTGAAGTTTATCTACAATTTCATTAAATGCTAAAACTTCATCATAAGAATTATCTGATTGCAATTGAGGATGAAATGTAGAATTTAGTTCATCATTAGTCATAATTTTATCATTATCTGATGAATACGTCACATAAGGTGTTCTTTTTTCACTATAAGTAATTTTATCAGAAGATATTGGTTTTATCAAGTCTTTGATAAATTGAATAGATATCATTTTTGGATTTGATATAAGCCAATCTTCAAAAAATGAATTTAATGTTTTCGAAGTAATAGGATATAATGATAATGTATCTTTATTTTCATTAAAATATCCAAAATCCCTATATGAAATTCCATAAAAAATTATTTCAGGATTTACTGAAATGATTTGATCTAACTCATCTAAACGTTTAATGGGGGTATTTCCATCTCTTGCAAGATTATACACAGAAATGAATTCTTCTGAAATTATGTCATTAATTTTAACTACGTTAAAATATTTCACATGACTACTTCCAATTAAAAATATTGTCCTATTACTAGAAAAATCACTTAACAAAAATTCACTTTCAACCATATCAATATTATCGGATTTAGCAAAAAATGAAATTACAATTAAAACAGAAAAACTAAAAATTAATACAGAAATAGAACCTATGGCTATTTTAAGCATGTTTTGTATTTCTCTATCATGCTTAACAAACGTTGTTATCCTGAAATCATTTGTACGTAGAACAAACCGCATAATTCATTTCATTTTTTAGATATAATGTTTAATTATTTTTAAAGAATAATTTATCAAATGTTACCAAGAAAATAGCTTGAAAAGTTTTCCCTAAAACAAATGCGATTGTAACTCCAATAACTCCATACAAATTCCCCAAAATAAATACACCAGAGACAAGAATAGATAATTGGAGAGCATTTGAAATTATAACAAATTTACTTTTTTCATTTCCTAAAAATTTTGATGAATATGTTGTTTGAATCGCACCAGGAACTAAAATTAAACTCATTATTTGAATTATTTCAACAACATTTTCATAGTTTGGAAAAAATATTGGAATGAAAATAGGGGATAAAACAATTACAAGAACTGTAATGAAAAATGATGAAATTATAGTTATCTTTTTCAAAAATAATTTAGAATCACCTCGAGCGTCATGAGAGAGAGTATATTGATAAACAATTCCAGTTAAGATGCCTGATAATGAAATGATTTGAACTGATAAAGAATAATTTCCTAAGGCGGTAAATCCTAATATTGGAACAATCATAATTTTATCAATTTGATTATTTAAAATTGAGCCTAAGTCCAAACCTTGATTGTTAGCTAAAAACCCTATTTTGTTTTTTAATTTAGAAAATTCTAATTTTTGTTCTTTAAATGAAAAAATTATTTTATATAGAAAAGGAAAAAAAGAAAGACCAATTCCTAAAATAATTCCTTCAATATGAAAAAGAAAATAAAATGGAATTGCTAAAATCACCATTAGTATTTTTTGTGAAATTAAAATGTAGGAATAATCTTTGAATATTTGTTTTCCTAACATTTCATTTAGTAATAATGAAAAAATTACAAAACCAAAAATATACAAACTTAGACCAACGCTTTCAAATATAAGAAATATAACAATTCCACCAATCATAGCAGAGATACTGTTTAGAAAATAAATGACTTTTTGGAGTTCATACTTTTTTGAAGTAAAAACATTGATTGTTGTATTTCCACCAATTAAACATACAGTGGTTGTAATCATTGCAACTGAAATTAGATATGTTAATTGACCATAACTATCAGATTCAACTAATCTTGCTATATACAACCAAAAAATCCCAGATACAGCTGAACTTACAATATTTCCTATTCCCAAATAAGTTAATCCTTTTGGTATGGTTATGAAATTTTTTATCTTTTCAAAATCAACCATTATTATTTTCCCAATGATTTTAATGAAGAGATAACATAATCTTGTTGTTTGCGAGTAATGGATGCAAAAAGAGGCAAACTCAAACATTCATCAAAAGCTGTATTTGTTATTTTGAATTCAGATTCTTTGAATTTAAAATTTTTAAAAATTGAGAATTTATGAAGTGGTTTGTAATGAACTGTTGTTCCTATTCCTAAACTATATAATTTTTCATGAACTTTATCTCTAGACATCCCAAAATTTTTTTTAATTTTAATTATGTATAAATGATAAACATGACTTCTGATTTTTCCATAAGGGATTAATTCAATACCATGAATTTTTGAAAGAAAATCATTATAATACATAGCAGCTTTAATCCTATTTTCTCTAAATCTTTTAAATTTTTTAATTTGGGAAAGTCCCAATGATGATCTTACCTCATCAAGACGGAAATTGTGACCAGGCACAACAACATCATAATTCCAAGGTTTAGAATGATCATTTCTTTCAACTAGTGTTTTTGACAATCCATGATTTCGGAGGGAAGATACTTTTTTTGTAAAAGATTTCGAATTGGAAATTATTATTCCACCTTCAATAGTTGTAATATTTTTTGTAGGATAAAAGCTAAAACAACCAGCATTTCCAAATGTTCCCACATGTTGTCCATCATAAAAAGTACCAAAAGCATGTGCACAATCTTCAATGATTTTTAGATTATATTTTTTAGAAAGTTTTTGAACTCTTTTCATATCACATGGATATCCAGCAAAATGTACAGGTATGATTGCTTTAGTTTTTTTTGTGATCTTTTTCTCAATTTCATCTATTGAAATGTTTAAAGTTTCATCAACATCAACTGGAATAGGTTTTGCTCCAGTAGCAAAAACTGCATTTGCTGTTGCAACAAATGTCATATCAGGTACAATAACCTCATGATCTTTACCAATATTCAAACCAAGTAAAGACAAAAACAATGCAGAAGTACCATTAGATACACCAATTCCAAATTTTGTGTTTGTTGTTTTTGCAAATATTTGCTCAAATTTTCGTAATCTTGGTCCATCAGTAAGATGAGGATTTTTTAAACTTGATACAATTGTTTGTATATCATTTTTATCTATTATAGGTTCAGATAATGGAACTTTTATCATAATAAGAAAAAAATTTTTAGGTTTAAAAATTAGACTGTTTTTCTACATAGTATTGTTTTATATCTAATCTAATTTTGAGGTGAAGTATGAGAACAGCAGTGATAACAACTGGTGGACTTGGAACACGATTGTTAACTTGTACAAAAAGTAATCCAAAAGCAATGCTTCCACTTTATTCAAAATCATTTGATAAAAATCCAGATCCATTACTTAGACCATTAATTGAATCAATATTTGAAAATCTATATGATTATGGGTTTAGAAGATTTTGTTTTATTGTAGGTAAAAAAACAAAATCATCTATAATTAATCATCTTACTCCTGATCAAAAATTTATTGAGTTATTAAAGAAAAGAAATACTTCAGTTGATAAACGATTTATTAAAATCTTGAATAGAGTATACAAAAAGTTTGAAAATTCAGAGATTTCATGGGTAAGTCAAGAGACACCAATGGGTTTTGGAGATGCATTATTATCTTCAAAAGAGTTTGTAGGAGATGATTCTTTTTTATTACATGCAGGAGATACGTATATTCCAGATTATTATTTTCTTAAAGAATTTTTGTCTCAATTTAGAAATTCAAAAAATATTTCAGGTTCTCTACTTTTACAAAAAACAAAAAATATCAAAGGGTATGGACTAGCTAATGTTAAAAAAATCAAAAATGAAAATATTGTTTTACATGTTGAAGAAAAACCAAAAAATCCAAAAAGTAATTTGGCAATACTTCCAATTTATTTATTCAAACCATTAATTTTTGAATCATTAAAAAAAACATCCAAAGGATACAATAATGAATTACAAGTAACTGATGCAGTAGAGACTTTGATAAAGATGGATAATAAAATCACATCATATAATTATGGCTCAAAAAAATGGTTTGATATAGGAATTCCTCCAAACTATTTCAAAGCACTTACATTGTCATTCAATAAATCAAAAATATCATAATATGAATATTAACATTCAAGAGAAAGTTATTGGTCATGAAAATCCAACATTTTTTGTTGCTGAAGCTGGATTAAATCATAATGGAGATTTAGAAATTGCAAAAAAAATGATTGATGCAGCTAGTGAATCAAAAGCTGACGCAATTAAATTTCAGACATTTAAAACAAATGAATTTCTCTCGAAATCTAGTGAATATTTTGATTTTTTCAAAAATACTGAATTATCTTTCAACGATTTTGAAGAAATTAATGAATATGCAAAAAGAAAAAATATTATATTTTTTTCTGCTCCTTTTGATTTATCTAGTGCAGAATTTTTACTGCAAATACAAGTTCCTTGTTTTAAAATTGCATCTTCAGATCTAACAAATTTTCCATTAATTAAAAAAATTGCCAATAGTCAAAAACCAATAATAATTTCTACAGGATTAGCTGATTTAGAAGAAGTTGAGCACACAGTAAATTTTTGTGAAAGAGAGAATAATGATAAAATAATATTATTGCATTCGGTATCAAATTATCCTACAAACCCAATAGAAACAAATCTTAAAGCAATGGATACATTACATAAAAAATTTCAATGTCCCGTAGGATATTCAGATAATGGAGATTCAGAATTAGTAGATTTAGTTGCAGTTAGTATGGGTGCAAACATAATCGAAAAACATTTTACACTTGACAAAAATATGGAAGGTCCAGATCATTCATTTTCCATAGAACCAAACAATTTGAAAAAATTAATTTCAGATATTAGATTGATTGAAAAAATGAAGGGGAATGGAAATAAAAAACCCCAAAATTCTGAGAAGGAGGCAATCAAAGCAATAAGAAAATCGTTAACCGCACGAATTGATATTATGAAAGGCCAGAAAATAAGTCTAGATAATGTTGCAATTAAAAGGCCAGAAAATGGAATTAAACCAGAATTTTTAGAAGAAATTATTGGAAAAACAGTAACAAAAGATATTCAAATAGATACACCAATTAATTTTGAAGATTTATCAGAATAGGTTTTACTCTAAATTTTATATTTATTAATTTTTTTAATATGTTCTTTTGCTAATAAATCAAATGTTTGTTTTTGTTCTTCTAAAAATAATTTCATTTGATCTAATGTTATTTCAGTATCTGCTAAATTTCCTCCATAGAGTAATTTATTTTGAACAGACAAATGATAATTCATCCAATCAAAATCAAAAGAATTTTTTTGAATATAATTCACATATCGATTTAAACCAGAAATATCAGTTGTTTTTCCAACCATATTTTTAATAACAGATGGTAATTCAGAAAAATTATTAATTTTTTTAACAGAATCAAGAAAAGAATAATCTTGATCAACTAATACAATAGAAGGTTTATCTTGAAAAGCAGCTTCAAGTCCAGCTGTTCCAGAAATTGAAATTACAAGTGATGATTTTTTTATTATTATTTCAGGATTAACTGATGGATGAATTAATTTTACGCGTGGAATTGATTGTAATTCCTTATAAAATGATATTTTTCTCCATCCATATACTCTTAAAATTGGATGTTCTTTTACATATAGTTCATAATCTATTGGTAAAGATTTTACAATGTTTTTTATTATTTCAATTTGGTTTGTGTAAAATGGTGCACCGATAAGAAGAACTCTATCCATATTTGCATGTAACGGGAAATAAACAATAGATTTTTTAGAATCAGGTAAATTTTTAATAAAAAATTTATTGATATATGATTCCCTATATCTTCTCTTTAGTCTTGCAATAAATTCTTTATAAATAACTTTTAATTTTGTTCTTCCATAATATGGATAATTTGTTTTATTGGCATCAAATGAAGAAAAAAGAAAACTTAATGCTGCTCTCATAAGATCTTTTGAAGAATTTCTATTTTCATTTTGATATTTTTTGACTTTTTTGAATGAATTGTTTTTTTGTTGATAATCTTGTAATTCTTGAAGAGAATATTCTTTGTCTAGTTTTTCTGTAAGTGTTAATTCTTTATTGATTTTATCAACTATAAGGGATTTAAATCCTAATTTTGTAGACCATAACATTAAACATTTAGTTCCATAGGAATTACAAGTTTGATAAAAAATATGATTGTGTTGTAAATCAGTTATTCGTGAAAACAAAAAATCAGGTTTGATTTCTTTTATGATATTTTCAAATAATTTACATTCTTGTTCAAGAATCAATAAAATTTCTTTTGTACTAAATTTATAGTAAGTATTAAAATCATAAAAAACTCTTTCATTTTGAGCAATTAACCATAAATTAATTTTATTATTATTTTCAAATTTTGAAAGGTATTCATAATCAGGTTCTTTTGTTGATTTGTAAATGTGATCATGATAATACCAAATTTTCTTAAATTTAACAAAATTTTGCTTTTCAAAAAATTTTTTGCCTTTATTAGTCATATCAATTACAGCATACAATTCACAGTCATATTGTTCTTGAAGAGATTTGGCTAACCCAAACATCATGAAATCAGTATCAATCCATAAAATAATTTTAATTTTTTTTGAGTTCATATCCTTTAATTTTTACCGTTTAATAATTATCAATATATTATAATGTATAATAATTAAAAGTCATTCATTACTTGTGCAAGATTTTTTGAAGATTTTCCCTGATATGCCATATAGGATTCAAGAAATTTTAATCCATTTTCATGTAATAATTTTTTTGTGGGCTTATCAAAAAGAACTTTATTGATTTCTTTTTCTAGTTGTTCAATTTTTGAAACAGATAATACTGCATTCATTTTTGCAATTTCATCTTCTTCAGCCCATTTTCCTGTTTGAATGGATATTACTGGAACGCCTAATATTATAGATTCAAGTGCAATTGTAGAATTATTAAAAGTGATAACCATATCACATTGACTTATCAGATCTGGTAAATTTGCATCCATAACTATCTCAAATGGTGAATCAATTTCTTTTAATAGATTCATTGTTTCTTGAGTATATCTAGAACTGGGATGTGGTTTAATGATGAGTTTTTTATCAGGAATTTGAGAAACTATCTTACATACTTGCTTCACAAAATTTTCATAATAGATTTTTGCTGATGTTGTGCTAGTATCAGCAGACGTATCAAATGGTCCAGTAGTAGCAAATAAAATTTTGTGAGATTTTTGTTTCGCTTGAGAAAAATTAAAGAATTTGTCATGTCGAGGACTACCTGAAATAATTAAATTTTCTTTATTATGTCCATATTCAATTGCATGATTTTTGGTAAAATTTCCCCAATCTGCTTGTTTATCACTAATAAATGATGATTGAAATTGTGCTAAAAATTTTGCAAATGGAATCCATTTTTTTGATATAGGGTATTTTCCATGTTGTAACATTACTGTTGGAATTCCAAATTTTTTTGATATCTTTATACATTCTTGTTCTTCTTGACCCACTTCAGCCCATTCTAAAATAGATGAAATATTATTTTGATTGAAAAATTCATTTAATAATAAAATTCGTTCAATAGATTCAAGAAAACGAGAATTACAAATTTGGATAAAGGATTTTTTGATCGAATTCCAAAACGAAATATCATTTATTGAAAAAAACTTCTGAAAATATTCATCACTTTGCCAGATTTCATCTAAATTTTTAGATAGTTTTTCTGTTTCATAATCAATTTTTTCTAAACAATTTTTTTTATATATATTCAAATCTATAATATGAGATTTTGTTTTTTTTATAATTTTAAAATCATTAAAACTAGAAACTACAGGTTTACGAGGATTAAAGAGTAAAATATTAAGATTTAATTTTGAAAATTCTATTAATAATTCTTCATATGTTGAACTATCAAAACTTAAAAGTAAAATGGATTTTTTTGATTTGTCTATATCAGTAATAAATAAATTAAGAATATAATCAAAAAGTTTTTTTATTTTTAAAAGTTTAAAGTATTTTTTTCTTGTTATTGTAAATGAAATTGGTATTTTTAAAATATTAAATTTAATATTAATTTCATCATGATAAAGAGTTGAAATTGTATCATTTTCAATAAATTGAATTTTAATATTTTTCATTTTACAATATTGTAAAATGAAATCATTTAGTGAAGTAGAACAAAAAATAGTTTTAGGGTTTATTTGATTAATAATTTCAATTACAGTAAATAAAACTAGAAAGATATGTCTAAAATAAATTAAAAATTCTGGTGCTAATAAATGAGGTAACAATACACCATTAAAATTAAAATCTTTTTTCAATAATTCATTTTCATGCCATTTTTCAGTTGTATTAATTGAAATATCATCAATAGTTTGGAGTATTTCATTAGTTAGGAATGTATCTCCAATGGTATGAACAACATCTAAATTTTCTAAAAAATGATGAGATTCATAATCTAATGAGAATATTCTTAAATTTTCATTATTTATTAAATTAAGAATTTTTTGCTCATTGATTGTTTTTTCTAATAAAAAAATTTTTTCTGTCATAACTTAAAATTTAATCAATCCAACAATGGAATTATTATTTCCATTTCTCCCAATTATAATCATCAAAAGTAATATTTTGCATTTCATTGTCATTAGGTTTCCATGAGACATCAGCTAAAACCAAAACATGTGAAATATCTTTTGATAAATTTAGATGTGCAGAAGAATACCCTTTAGGTACATAAACCATTACAGGTTTGTCTTCTGAAGATTGAATTTCAACATATTCATTTAAAGAATTTTTAATGATAAAGACCACTTTGCCATGAATACAAGTAAAATAACTAGAACGTTTAGTATGAATATGTGGGCCTTTGATTTCACCAGGATTCACTGAACTGACATAGACCATTTTAGGTTCATTTTTTACAAATTTGTCCCAGTCTCTCCAAATTGGTATCAATGAACCGTTCACGTTACCATCTTTGATATCTTTAGTATCATGTTTTTCAAGATTAAACGAAAATTTGGGATCAATTGACATACAAATGTTCACTTATTGATTAATTATTAAGAATGTTGCTAGAGTTATTATAATGAAATGTTATAAAGTGGAAACTAAAACGTTTAGGAATATATGAGATTTTTGGTTACTGGTGGTTTAGGATTCATAGGTAGTAATTTTATTTTAAATGCTTTAAATAAAAATTCTAAAATAAAAATTACCAACATAGATGCTAAATTACCTGGACATAATCCAAATAATTTAAAAAAAATAAAAAATTATAAAAATTATAATTTTGTTAAAGGAAATATTAATAATAAAATAACTATAGAAAAACTAATACAAAAAAGTGACATTGTATTTAATTTTGCAGCAGAATCACATGTAGATAGAAGTATTTCAAATCCAAAAGCTTTCATTAATTCAAATTTTGTAGGAGTTTTTAATATTCTTGAAGCTGTTAAAAAATATAAAAAAAAATTGATTCAAATTTCAACTGATGAAGTATTTGGTAGTCTTAAAAATAATACTGCTGATGAACAATTTCCATATAATCCCTCAAGTCCATATTCATCAACAAAAGCTTCTGCAGAATTATTAATAAATTCATATCAAAAAACATATGATATTGATGCCATAATTACAAGATGTACAAATAATTTTGGTCCAAGACAACATTCTGAAAAATTAATCCCTAGAGTAGTTCTCTTTGCTCTAAAGAATAAAAAAATTCCAGTATATGGTTCTGGAAAAGCAATTAGAGATTGGTTATATGTCTTAGATCATTGTGATGCAATTTTAAAAGTTGCATTTAATGGAAAATCTGGAGAATCATACAATATTTCAGGGAATAACGAAATTAGTAATTTATTCATTATTAAAAAAATTCTTAAAATTTTAGAAAAACCTACTGATTCTATTATTCATACTGCAGATAGACCAGGACATGATTATAGATATAGTTTAGATTCAACAAAAATTAGAAAAAAATTGAAATGGAAACCTAAACATGATTTTGATTCTGCGTTACTTAATACAATAAAATGGTATTTGGATAACAAAGATTTTTGGAAAAACATGCCTAAAGATGCAATGAAATATACACCATGGAAGAAAAATTGAGAAAATTGAGATTATGAAAGGAATTATTTTGCATGGAGGTCATGGTACTAGATTAAGACCGTTAACACATTCAGGTCCAAAGCAATTACTACCAATTGCAAATAAACCAATGTCTGAATATTGTGTGGAATCTATGATACAAGCTGGGATAAAAGAAATTGCTATAATTATTGGTGGAGTAGGATATGAAAAAGTAAGAGAATATTATGGAACTGGAGAAAAATATTGTATAAAATTTCATTACATAAAACAAGATTCTCCAAAAGGAATTGCTCATGCCATAAGATTGTGTAAAGATTTTATTGGAAATGAAAAATTCTTAGTATTTTTAGGTGATAATATAATTCAAAAATCAATTAAAGAATATGCTGAAAATTTTATAAATCAAAATATAGATGCATCCATTTTGTTATGTAAAGTTGATGAACCATCAAGATTTGGAATTGCAGAAGTAAAAGATGAAAAAATAGTAAAGATAATAGAAAAGCCAAAAAATCCTACTTCTGATTTAGCTGTTACTGGGATCTATTTTTTAACTCCATTAATTTTTGATATAATTGATAATCTAAAACCATCATGGAGAAATGAATTAGAAATTACTGATGCACTCCAAATGTTGCTTGAAAAAAATTATGGAATTAAATATGATATAATTACAAATTATTGGAAAGACACAGGTACACCTGAAGATATAATTCATGCAAATAAAGTAATTCTAGAAAATTCAGAAACATATTTTCTAGGTAAAAAATCAGAAAATGTTTCAATACAAGGTAAAGTTATTGTTGGAAAAGGAACTTTGATAAAAAATAATTCGGAAATTGAAGGGCCTGTTATTATTGGAGAAAATTGTATCATTAATGAGAATACACGGATTGGTCCAAATTCAAGCATTGGAGATAATTGCAAAATTTCACATTGCGATATAGAAGATTCTATTATCATGGCGAACTGTAACATAGACGAAAAAATAAAAATTCGAAATAGTATCATAGCATCAAATTCAAGTATTCAATTAAACAAAGAAAATGAGGAAAAAATATTTCTTGTTGGTGAAGGAACAAAAATTTTACTTTAAATTTTTTGGTTTATCTTATTTTAAATATGTTAAAGTATAGGAGTACTGATATCTACCTTGAATAATTTATGCTCTCTTGCAAGTATCGTGATTTTAAATTATAATGCAGGAAAATTGTTATTAAATTGTGTAGAATCAGTATTAAAAACAGATTATGAGAATTTTGAAGTTATCATTGTTGACAACAAATCATCAGACAACAGTCACATAGAATGTAAAAAAAAATTCCAAGATGTGCATCTTATTGAAAATACAGAAAATTTTGGCTATTGTGAAGGAAACAACATAGGAATTCGTTCTGCAAAAGGAGATTACATCATAATTTTGAATCCAGATACAATCGTAGAACCTGATTGGTTGAAACAACTTATTTTTGCATATCAAAAAAATGGGGATGGACTATATCAACCCAAAATTCTTTCTTTAGATGATAAGAAGATTTTACAAAGTACAGGAAATATGTTACATCTTTTTGGTTTTGGTTTTGCAAGAGATAAGGGATTAAAGGATGAGAATTATAGAAACACAATTGAAAAAGTAGGATTTGCTTCTGGAACCTGTCTATTTACAACATCAAATGTTATAAAAAAAATTGGTCTATTAGATCCATTTCTTTTTTTATATCATGATGATCTTGATTTAGGTTGGAGAGCAGCACAAATTGGAATTAATTCGTATTATGTTCCAACTTCAGTAATTTATCATGCAGAAAGTTATTTTCTCAAATGGAGTTCAAAAAAATTCTATTGGCTTGAAAGAAATAGACAATATTGTATTTTAACACATTATTCAAAAAAGACTCGTCAAAAAATGTCTTTTCATCTTTTTATAGTAAATTCTTTAGTTTGGTTATATTATTTATCCAAAGGATTTCTTTTAGCTAAAATTAAAGCAGATTTAGACATAATTAAAAATCGAAAAAAAATTGAAGAAAAGTATTTAGAGTTAGAAAATAAAAAAACTATTTCAGATATAGATATTTCAAAAAAATTTCCAGATGAAATATTTGTTCCTGAAATTGTTAGTGGAAGTAAGATCAATCAATGGTTTAATTCAATTATAGTTAGATTAAGTAAAAATGCAAAAAAATCAATGTATAAAAAATAATTATTCTATAGGTTCAGATATAACAACAGCAACAGCAAAACTTTTTTCATGCGAAAGAGATACAAGAAAATTAAATTTATTTTTCTTACTTAACAAACTAACAGAAGGTTTTGAATTAATATGATCTGTATGGATTTTCAACATTGTGGTTTTCTTATTTAATGATTTTTTGACAGCTTCTTTTATTGCAAACTTTCCTGTAAAATGAATGTAAGGATTTTTGAATTTTAAACAGTATTTAATTTCAGATGGAAGAAAAAGTTTTTTATAAAAATTTGGTTTACTTTTGTAAGGAATTTTTTCAAAATCTGTAATATCAGCAATATCAATTCCTATACCGATTTGTTCAATCATATTAAATCAATTTGTATTTCTAACTATAACTCTAGCATTTCCATCAACTAAACATTTGCCATTTTTATGTAAAATTTTTGTATTTATATCAATAATTTTCGTTGAATTGCTTTTATTAATAATTTCACCTTCAACAATAATTTCATCATCCACATAACAAGGATTTTGGAAATTCAAAGTTTGGGAGAAGTATAATGCATTTTTTCCAGGAAGATACATTCCTATCAATCGTGAAAAAAATGATGAAAGTAGCATCCCATGGCAAACTCTACTATCAAAATTTGCCACTTTAGCATATTGATCATCCATGTGTAATGGATTAGTATCACCAGAAATTTTTGCAAAGTCATCAATAAGAGATTTTGATATTTTCATAGTGAAATTTTCTTTTTGTCCAATTGATAATTCTTCAAAAGAGAATTTTTTTAATTCAGTCATCTAAATTAATACCATGATTTTTTAAGTGTCTCTTTATATCTGAAATATTTTTTACATCTGTAGCCTCATCGATTGTAAATTTTACATCAAAATTAGTTTCTAATTCGTATAATAATACATAGCCATTAAATGATGTCCAAGTTGGGATATCTTCTGTAGTAGTATTATCAGAAATATCAGAAATTGGAAAATTAAATACTTTAGATATAATATTGTATAATTTTTCTGACATTATTCAACTATCACTGTCAAGAAATCAGGCATATTGAAAGTTTTGTTTACATCAAATATCCAAAACTCTCCT
>Ga0209992_10002042_pt1 | contig 19429 bp, 22 predicted proteins | sample 2SBtaG_2_FD_182564 | JGI IMG/M metagenome (GOLD analysis project Ga0209992, IMG submission 182564) | Deep subsurface microbial communities from Kolumbo volcano to uncover new lineages of life (NeLLi) - 2SBTROV12_ACTIVE470 metaG (SPAdes)... | ecosystem: Environmental > Aquatic > Marine >... | reverse complement strand
TGGATCAGGAACCCGCTCCGGAGTCGATCGAAGCTCGATGCCTCCGCGACGTCCGTTCTTCCGCGTTCCCAAGTGCCCCCGCAGGGGAGCGCCGAGTCGGCTGGATCTATGCCCAACGGACTCCTAGTCCAGGTCGAAGAACAGGGTGTCCTTGACCTGCGAGTCGACGAAGTCCTGCAGGGCCCTCTGCTCGCCCGCCTCGAGCCCCAGGAACCGCAGCCCGAAGCCCGCCGGGAGGCCGCCGCGCGCGTTGATGGGCCGGATCCACGCGATCTCGCCGCGCAGGGTCATGGGCTCGCCCGCCATCACGGTGAGCGTGACCTCGATCACCGTCCCCAGCGGGTGGGGCGCCTCGGTGGCGACGAAGAGGCCGCCCTCGGAGATGTTCTCGGAGAAGCCCGTGAAGAAGTTGTTGGCGCTGCGGAGGTCCACCCCGACCTCGAAGTCGACGCGACGGTGGCGGCGACGTTCGGCGCCGTCGACGTCCGAGTCCATCTCTTGGGTCTGGATCATCGCGGGGTCGATGGCGGGTGCGGTGGTCAACGGAGACTCCGGGGGGCGAGGGAAGCGGGGGAAGCGGGGGCGGGCGCCTGTCTCATCGGCGGCTTCGGTCGCGCCTTGAGCGGCGAAACGCTCGATAGGACCGATCTTCGGACCGCGGGGCGACCGCCGCGGCGAGGCCCGCGTCGTCGCCGTCCAGGACCGAGAACTCGACGCGACGGTCGGCGTCGTGGTCGGTGCCCGCGGCCCGGCGCTCGCCGTAGCCCTTGGCGATCAGGCGCTCGGCGCCCACCCCGCGGAGCACGAGGAACTCGACCACCGCGTTCGCCCGGCGACGGCTGAGGGGGTCGTTGTGCGCGTGGCTCCCGCGTCGGTCGGCGTGTCCGCCGACCTCGATGCGCCGCACGGTCGGGTGGGCGTGGATCCAGTCGGCCAGGCGCTCGAGATCGGTCCGGCCTTCGGGCGTGATGCGGGCCGAGTCGAGGGCGAACAGGACGCGCGACCGGATGCGGGCGGGGCGCTCGACCAGGCGCAGGCCCCATCCGGACGCCGAGGACGACTCGGGGAGCGGGGGGCGAGAGACCGCGACCGCCTCGACCGCGTCGTCCCCCGACTCCTCCTCGGCGACGACCGCCGGGGTGGCCCGCGGGCGGGGGTCGATGCGGGTGCGCACGCCGAAGAACACGCGCCCCTCGGGCGTCCCGACGCCGGGCCCGATCCCCAAGGCGACGCCGCCGGAGACCTCGACGCGACGCTTCTCGCCCAGCGCGAGGCGGGCCCAGCTGACCCACTCGGCGTGCCGCCCGTTGCCCCCGGAGCCGACGGCGCCCGCGATCTCCGTCCCCACGCGGAAGACGTCCGAGGGGGTCCAGCGGCCGCCCACCGCGAACGTGAACTCCCCCGCGCTGTCGAGCCCCGCGAGCTCCGTGCGGGGTCGGAACCGCCACCCGAAGTCGCCCGCGACCGCGAAGGAGAGGCGCCGCACGTCGGGGGAAGCGGGCCTGCCCTCGAACGTGAGCCGCGGCTGGATCGTGGGGCCCGGGTCGCCGATCAGGGCGTCCTCGCGGCCGGTGGGGAACGACACGGGCGCGGCGAAGGCGACGCCCAGGGGCTTGTCCGTGGGGTCGAGGATCATCACCCGCGGCTCGATCCGCACGTCGCCGAGGCCGCCCACCGGCAGCTCCTCGCCGGTCACGGGGTGCACGCCGACCTGGTACAGGGTCAACGGCAGATCCGCCGCGATCCGCACGCGCCGACCGATGTTCCAGCCCGCCTGGAGTCGCGCTCCCACGCGGCCCTCCACCAGCGCCTCGCCGCGCCCCTCGCCGTCCTCGGCGGTGCGCACGATCGGGTTGCGCTGGACGTGCAGCCAGGCGGCGATGTCCACCTGCCAAGGGGTGCCTCCGCCCACGGCGCTCAGGAGCACGCCCCCCTCGGGGTCGGCCACCGGGCGGAACCGCTCCGTGTCGAGCGACGACGAGGGCTCGGTCGCGCCCGCGGGGGCGGCGACCAGGACGAGCAGCGCGGCTCCGAGCAGCCTCACTCGAGCCTCCGGGGGCGACGCACGCGCAGTCCGAGGCCGAGCACCAGGAACGCCATCGCGCCCGCCGGGTCGCCTTCGGTGAGCTCGCAGCAGCCGCCGCCCCGGATGCCGAAGGGCGGCTGCCCCGGCCCGGTCCCCTCCCCGGCCGCGTCGTCGTCGTCGTCGGTCGCGTCGTCGTCGTCGTCGTCGTCGTCCCCCACGTCGTCGTCGTCCGCCGCGTCGTCGTCGTCTGCTCCCGAGTCGTCGTCGTCGGGATCGGTGTCGTCGTCGTCCGACCCGGCGTCGTCGTCGTCGGGGGCCGCGTCGTCGTCGTCGCCCGCGCCCGGCGGACAGCCCTCGTCCACCTCGCCGTCGCAGTCGTCGTCCAGGCCCTGGCAGCGCTCGGGGGCGCCGGGGAAGATCAGGTCGTCGGTCTCGTCGCAGTCGCCCTCGCAGGCGTCCCAGCCGTCGCCGTCGATGTCGTTGGCGTCGTCCACTCGACCGTTGCAGTCGTTGTCCATCCCGTCGCAGATCTCGGTGGCGCCGGGGTACCGCGCGGGCTCGAGGTCGTCGCAGTCGCCCGCGCACGCCGGGACGCCGTCCCCGTCGAAGTCGTCGCCGTCGTCGGCCACCCCGTCGCAGTCGTCGTCGACGCCGTCGCACACCCCGTCGTCCCCGTCGATCGCACCCGGAGAGAGCGCCGCGTCGTCGTCGTCGCAGTCCCCGTCGAGCTCCGAGAAGCCGTCGCCGTCGTTGTCGACCGACCCGGGCGCGGCGAAGCAGAGCCCGTCGATGCCGAACCCGTCCTCGAGGGACGTCGCCGTGACGACCACCTCGTCGAAGTACGCGCCGAGATCCGACTCGAGGACCGCCCCGAAGGCGCCGCCGGCGAGGCCCTCCACCGCCATGGGGAGCGTCACGAAGCCCACCGAGGAGCCGTCGCGCCGGAGCTCCAGCTCGAGGCCGGTCTCGACGTCGATCCACCAGGCGGACAGGACCTCCTGAGGCTCGGCGAAGCTCAGCGTCACGGTGGCCGACAGGCCCGCGTCGTACCCCACTGCCGCCACGCGGAGGCCCGTCCCGGGGGTGCCGAAGGCGGCGGGCATGGCGGCCAGAGACGCCGCGCCCGAGAACACAACCCCGAAGGGCGCGTAGACGTTGTTGATCGGGTGGGCGACCCAGAGGGTCTCGAAGTCGATCTCCACCGGGTCGCCGCTGCCCGGGAAGGACGCCGCCGCGCACGGGAACGGCGTGTCCACGACCGTGGCGGCGGCCGCAGGCGAGGCGAGGAGGGAGAGCACCAACGCCGACAGGTAGGGGGAGCGGTTCACGCACCCCCCATCGGAGAACGCGAGCAGACCTTGAGGCCTCAAGGACAAGCCGGTTCTGCCGATGACGCGTGGGTCGACGCCCCCTCGACGCTCGGAGCCGCCATGACCTGGATGAAGAACGCTCGCGCCCACGCCCCCGTCGACCCCGAGGGAGCGGAAGACCTCCCGGCGGCGCCCCCGCGCCTCGCCCCGGTGACCGACCCCGAGCCCGGCGACGAAGACGACCTCGAGATGGACGACGGCCGCGAGGCGAACCTCCTGCGCATGTGCCACGCGTTCCTCGAGCCCCTGCGCGTCGAGGTCGGCCAGGTGCAAGGCCCCGAGTGCGACATGCCGCTGCGCACCTTGCTCGGTGAGCTCCACTACGACCTCGAGGCGGGCCTCACGGAGCACACGACGAGCCGGAACGAGAGCGCGCTCGCCCAGGCGCTGCCCACCTGGTTCGACGCGCGCAAGGCCGCGTGGTCCGAGCGCGAGGAGCAGTTCGGCGTCCTGCTCGAGCAGCTGGGCGAGTCGCTGTTCAAGCTCGAGTCCGGGGACCAGAAGTCCACCGCGCGGATCCGCGACGGCCTCACCCACCTCGACTCGGGCGCGGGCCGCACCAACCCGGCGCAGATGAAGCGGATCGTCGACAACGTGGTGCGCGCGCTGGACGACATGAAGGCCGAGAACGCCCGCCGCGTGCAGAGCATGAGCTCGAAGATCCGCGAGCTGCACGAGCAGGTGGTGGAGAAGACGCTCGAGGCGCAGACCGACCGGCTCACGGGCCTCAACAACCGGGCGACGTTCGACGACCGCCTCGCGCGCATGATCCGCAAGAGCCGGCTCGCGCCCTACCGCTACACGCTCTTGATCATGGACGTGGACCACTTCAAGGCGGTGAACGACACCCACGGACACGTGGAGGGCGATCGCGTGCTCAAGGCGGTGGCCGAGGAGCTCGAGAAGGTCGTGATGCGCAAGTCGGACTTCCTGGCCCGCTACGGCGGCGAGGAGTTCGCCGTGCTGCTGGCCGACGCCGACGGGGAGGCCGGACGAGGCGCCGCGGAGCGCGTGCGCGAGGCGGTGGAGGCGATGGAGCTCACGTCGGACGGCAAGGACCTCCGCGTCACGATCTCGATCGGGGTGGCCGAGGGCTGCCGGACGGACTCGCCCAACCGCCTGATCAAGCGCGCCGACGACTCCCTCTACATCGCGAAGAAGACGGGGCGGAACCGCGTGGTGGTCGCCGGGCACGGCCCCGGGGCCCGCGTCCGTCTCCCGCCGGAGCTCACCGACCGCGTGCGTCGCGCCGCCAAGGCCAAGCGCGCCAAAGAGCAGATGAGCGCGCGCGAGGCGCCGCGGCCGAAGGTAATTTCCCCGCGTGGACGCCTCCCCCGCCGCTGAAGCCGCCTCCGTAGCCGACATCGACTGGACCCGGTGGGTCGCGGGCGACCGCGCCACGCTGATGTTCGTGCGGGACGGCCGTCGGGTCCTCCTCATCCGCAAGAAGCGCGGCCTCGGCGCGGGCAAGATCAACGCCCCGGGCGGCCGCCTGGAGCCGGGCGAGTCTCCGCGTGAGTGCGCCGAGCGGGAGCTCGAGGAGGAGGTCGGCGTGCGCGCCGGGCCCGCGAGCTGGGCGGGCGAGCATCGATTCCAGTTCCGCGACGGCTACAGCCTGCACGTGGACGTGTACGAAGCTCGGGGGTTCGATGGGACGCCGGTGGAGACCGACGAGGCCGTCCCGCTGTGGTTCGACGAGGACGCGATCCCCTTCGACGAGATGTGGGAAGACGACCGCCTCTGGATCCCGCACATGTTCGCGGGGCGCCGGTTCTCCGGGCGCTACATCTTCGACGACGACCGCATGGTCGACGTGGAGCTGGACGTGGGCGCCGAGGCGCCGGACCGACCGCGGCCGATCCGGTCCCCCGTCAGCTGACCTCGCCGTCGCGGGGGATGCGCTCGAAGGGGCGCCGCTTACGATCGCCCGCGGGCTCCCTCTTCGCGGGCGCGGGCTCCACCTTCGGCTTCGGGGGCGCGGGCTCCTCCCACTCCAGGCCGCCCGCGAGGATCCACACCGAGTCTCCGCCGCCCTCGTAGCCGGGGGCGTCCTCGTGCGCGGTGAGTTCGGGCAGGGGCACGACCGTCACGAGGACGGCCGAACGATCGAGCCCGGCGGTCGCGGCCACCACGTCGGCGACGGCCTCGGCCCTCCGCTGGGCGAGGGTCACGGGATCGAGGTACTGGTAGGTCTCGACGCCGTCGCCGCCGGGCTCCACCACGTGGACCACCCGCGGGGGCGGAGGCTCGCGGGGGGCGACCGACGGGGCGTCCAGGTCGATCACCGGGGTCACGGGCTCGCCCGGGACGGGGCCCGCCGCCGCGTCCCGAGCCGCGGAGACGGACCGGTTCACGTCGGGCGCGGCCACGCCCAGCTCGCGGAGCCGGGTCCTCACGCGCACCTCCACGGGACCCTCGATCGCCTTGACGCCTCGCGCCCAGCGGGCCAGGGCCTCGGCGCCGTCGTCGTTGGGTCGGACGGCCTCGGGCGCGAACAGGTCGGCGACCGGGAAGACCACCCGAGAACGCGGCCGGCGATCGGTGACGGCGCCGGTGGTGCGGACCGAGTCGCCGACCTGGACGCGCTCCGCGGGGGCGCCGCTCTCGTCGAGGCCGGCGGGCAGGGGCACCGGGGGGCCCGCGACCTGCGTGGCGGTGGCGATCCCTCCGTCCACCGAGCTCACGGAGAGGCGACCGACCTCCCACCACAGGGACGCGTCGCGGTAGGCGGCGAGGCCCCGCGCGGACGGGAGCCGACGGTAGACCTGCAGGACCGTGCCCACGCCGATCGCGGGCTCCGAGCCCAGCTCCAGGACATAGGTGGAGCCGTGCACGGCCACGACGACGCCGGGTTCGCGCTCCGCGGTGGGCGCCTCGGGGGCGGCGCCGAACTCCACGGCGGACGCAGGCGTGGCCGCGAGGGCGGCGAGGCTGAGGGTCAGGATCGCGACGCGTGGGGACATGGGTGCCTCCGGATCACAACAAGAAGGTGAGGCCGACGACGACGCCGGCTCCGCTGAGGTCGAGGGCTTCGCGGCCGAAGTCGGCGGCCGACCGCAGGCGGCCTTCCACCTGCAGGTACAGGTCTTGGGGGCCTGGAACCTCGGTGAATCGAGGCCCGCCGAAGGAGAGCTCCGGGAACGGCAGCCGCAGCTGGAAGCCGCCCGCCACGTGCACCGCGGCCTTGCCCCCCCGCCACTCCCCCGACTCGCCGTCCTCCACGCTCCAGGTCTCGATGGCGCCCACGGCCCCGAGGCCGGCGCGCACGATCGGGACCACCGGCTGGCCGTCGTGCAGCGCCAGGCGGAGCCGGCCCTCCACCGCGACCGGGATCTGCCACAGGACGGTGGTGGGCATGGGGGCCTTTGGCGCGATCCCCTCTCCGCTCCGTCGCTGGAGGCCCACGACCAGGCCCACGCCGAGGCGCTCGCCCCACCACGCGCCGCCCCGGACCTCGATCTCGAGGGGGTGGGTCGTGCCGTAGACCGCGTCCATGGCGGGGGAAGGCTGCCGCTGGATCCCTCCTGCGATCGAGATCGTGACCGACCTCGGCGGAGGCGCGGGCAGCGACGGGAGCGCCGCCATCGGTTCGAGGGCGACCATCCCCACGAGGAGCCCGAGGGCGCTCGCCGTGAGGATCATCTGGAGCCTCGTCGGCTCCGGAGACGGCGTCGCTGCACCTCGAACAGGACCCGAATCAGCCGCTCCTGGGTGACCGAAGTCATCTCCTCGAACTCGATGCCGAGGTCGAACAGGGACGCGCCTTGAGGGACACAGCGGGTCACCCGGCCGCTGCTGCGGAACGGCACCTGGCTCAGCTCGTCCGGAAAGACGAACTCGATGGCGATCGCGTCGCCGACCGTGTGGGGTGAGGTGGCGATGAAGCCGATGCCCCCGGCAGACAGGTTGGCCCGGACGACGACCCGGGGCGACCAGCCCCCCGCAGACGCCTGATCGCCCGCGAGCGCGGTGAGGCGGTCGAGCACGCCCATGAGCGTGTCGACGAACTGTCGCCCGGTCGGCGACGTGGTCTTGCGGAATCGCTGCGCGGCGCGCCCGAGCTCCTCGTACTGCTCGACCAGGTCGCCGCCCGCGTCGACCTCTCCGATCCGCTGATTGAGGCGGACCCCGAGGGTGAGCTCGACTCGGAAGTTGCGGCGGCGATCGAGACGCTGCGCCGTTTGTGTGCTGACGGACATGGGTCCTCCGGGAAAGTCCAGCCCCTTCCAAAGCAAGAGCCGTGCCGGAGCGCGCCTCGGGGGGCGCGGGACCGTCAGTTTCGTCTCTGGAAGTACAGCGCGGCGCCCACACCGCGGTCGCGGTACGCCCGGTGACCGGTGCGCGTTCGACGTGCGGCGGCCACGGCGTCCGCCAGATCGGCGAGTCGACCGCGCAGGGCGTCCTCGAAGCGGGCGGCGGCGATGCGGCGGCGCGAGAGGGCGGCGATGCCGTCCGGGCTGGTCACGACCTCGTGCCAGTCGGAGGTCCGGCGCAGGCGATCGTCGAAATCCCGACGGGCCTCCAGCCAGGTCACTGTCGGATCGTCGCCGCGCTCCAAGGCCTCGGCCCCGGTGTCGAGGTGTTCGGCGTACGCCCGGAGGAGGTCGCCCGCGGTCATCGAGCCTCCGCGCGGGCAGCGTCGGCGGCCAGGTACCAGGTCTCACGCACGTGGCGCAGGATGCGCAGGGCCTCGGGCAGCCGCTCCTCTTCCCCCCGGATCGCCTCGCCCAGTCGGCCGCTGATGAACAGATAGAGGCGCAGCATGTTCCAGGCGGCCTCCCCGCCCACGTCCACCTCGAGGCTCCCGATCAGCTCGGACACGATGGCCAGCGACTTGCCCAGGAGCCGTCTGCGCTCGCGGATGTCCTGCTCGAGCCGCGCGCACTCGGCGCTCTTGACGGCCTCGTCCAGGAGCATCAACAGGAGATCGACGGGGTCCGCGCCGGCTACGTTGGCGCGACGGTACTGCTGCAGGTATCGACTTGCGGACATGGGTTCTCCGAGCTTTCGAGGAGCGCGCGGGGTCGTCTGCGCGCACTCTCCTTATCGGCGCTCTCACTTCTTGTTTGAGTTCAGCGACTCGAGCTGCTGCGTGAGAAAAGACTCTGTGGACTGATACTCCGCCATGATCAGCTCAAGTGCCGTGAACTGGGCCCGAAGGCGCTCTTCTTCGACCTCGAGGCGGGCCTCCTGGCGCTCGATCCGCTCCGCCACGATGTCGATCTCGCTCCCGAGCCCCTCGATCCGCGGCTCGATCAGCCCGGTCGTGGGATCGGTGACGCCGCTCGCGACGGAGTTCATGGCGGCGAAGAGTCCGTTGGTGCCCGAGAGCATGGTGACGACGTCGGTGTAGTGATCGGTGACCGCGGTGTCGAAGGCCGAGCGGTCGAACGTGATCCGCCCGTCCTGGCCGGTGCCGATCCCGATCTCGTTGAGCCCGCTGATCTGCCCCGTCGCGAAGCCGCGGCCGAGGACCCCGGCGAGGCGCCGCTCGATCGTCCGGAGCGTGGAGTCGGTGTTGAGCGGGCCGGCGTCGGTCTCGGCGCTGCCGCGCTGCTCGATGATGAAGTCCGCGACGGCGTTGTACGCGTCCACGAACGTCTCGACGCTGTCGGCCATGCCGTCGGGGTCGGAGGTGACGGTGATCTTGGCGGCCCCGCTCGTCGGCGCCTGGAGCTCGAGGGTGAGGCCCGGGATCAGGTCCGTGACGGTGTTCGTGGGCTTGCGGACGACCAGCCCCCCGAACCTCATCTCCGCGTCCACGGCCGCGTTGGCCGTCTGGAAGCTGGGGTTCGAGCCGCCGCCCTGTTTCTGAAAGTTGAGGGTCACGCCGTTGGCGACACCGGTCTGATCGGCGTTGATCATGAGGCGGTAGGGGCTGCTGCCCACGCCGGTGTCGAGGACGTACGCGGTCGCGCCGTCCACGTTGTCGTTGATGTAGTCCGCGAGGCCGGCGATCGTCTTGTTGCCGTTGCCGCCGTTGACCTGGAACTGGGTGGTCTGCCCGGCGATCGTCATCGTCACCGTGCCGTTGGCGATCTGGGAGGTGGGGGCGGAGTAGCCCCGCGACCGGTGGATGGAGTTCTCGGCCAGCCTCACGACGCGCACGTCGTAGGTCCCGGCCTGGGCCGACCCGGAGGCCGTGGCGGAGATCTTGGTCTCCTGGGAGGAGGTGACGCCGAAGGAGCCGAGCTCGCCCGCGCTGTCCAGCGCGTCGACGGCGGACTCGAGGTCGCTCATCAACGAGTTGAGGTCGCGGTAGGCGGTGCGCTTGGCTTCGAGCCCGCCCTTCGTGATCTCCATGTGCTGGATCGGGCGACGCATGCTGTCCATGACGCCCTGGATGATCGCGCTGGTATCGAGTCCGGAGACGATTCCGTCGATGCCCGGCATGGTCAGCTCCTCTGCGAGCTCACGCTCGCTGTCCCCGATCCGCCGAAGGGCCGCCCCCCGTCAGGAGGGCGACCCCGCGATGGGGACGGTTTCCGTTACTGCAGCAGCGAGAGGGCGGCCTGCGGGCCCTGGTTCGCCTGCGCCAGGATGGCGACGCCGGCCTGCTGGAAGACCTGGTTGCGCGTCATGTCGGCGGTCTCGGACGCGAAGTCCACGTCGCGGATCGTCGACTCGGTCGCGACCAGCTTCTCGGTGTAGTTCTCGAGGTTCGAGAGGGCCGAGCCGAGCCGGTTCTGGATCGCACCGTAGGAGGCGCGCGAGGTGTTGACGCTGTCCAGGGCGGTGTCGATGGCCGTGATGGCGGTCTGCGACGTGGCGGCGGTCGTCAGGTCGACGCTGGCCGTGTCCACGCCGAGCGTGGTGGAGCGCGCGTCCTGCAGCGTCACCGTGAGGCGGTTGTTCGCCGCGGCGAACTGGCCGACCTGGATGTCGACGCTGGCGTTGGCGCCGCTCGAGAGCGCGAGGCCGTTGAACTCGGTCGTGTTCGCGATTCGGTCCATCTCGCCCTGAAGCGCCGTGAACTCCGTCGCCAGGTACGCGCGCTCGGTCGCCTGGAGCAGACCCGAGGAGGACTGCACGGCGAGCTCGCGCATCCGGCTGAGGATGCTCGTCGTCTCACCGAGGCCGCCTTCCGCCACCTGCACCATGTTCATGCCGTCGGCGGTGTTCCGCGCGGCGACGCGCAGCGACTTGATCTCGGAGCGCATCTGCTCGGAGACGGCGAGGCCGGCCGCGTCGTCGGCCGCGCGGTTGATGCGGAGGCCCGAAGAGAGCTTCTCGAAGTTGGACTGAAGGCGGCCCTGGGACCGACCGAGGTTCTTCTGGACGAAGACGGACGCGACGTTGGTGTTCACGCGGAAAGGCATGGTGCCTCCTCAGGTTTGCCCATATGGGCGGGGGGTGTGTGCCCTACTCGGGCGGAGTGGCGCTCCGGAGTTGCCGGATGACGCTCGCTTGTTGTGTATGTCTTTTCGTCGGTGATCCCGTGGACTTGACCACTCACTTCTGGAGTTGGGGTCGGAGCGACCCCTTCCCCTACAGGAGGTCGAAGATCGACGGCGTGCGCGACTTCGCGGTCACCTGGAGGGCCTGCTCGTAGGCCCCGCGCGTCTGCACGACGGCCGAGTAGGCCTCCACGATGTCGGCCTCCTCGATCTGGGCGCGGTGGTCCTCGAGGGAGATCTCCGCCGTCTCGAAGATCGCGTCCAGGTTCTCGAGCAGACCCACGTCCGCGCCGAGCTCCGAGCGGGTCTCGATCACGTGATCGATCGAGGCCGCGACCTCGTCGAGCCCGGCGCGGATCGCGACGACGTTGTTGCCCTGCAGGCCCGCGATCAGCCCGTCGAGGGCGCCGATGACGTCCTGGTCCCCGCCGGTCCCGCGCAGCAGCGCCCCGCCGTCGGCCGTGACCGGCGACTCGACGCCGCCGGGGAGCACCACCGTGATCTCGTCGGCGTTGCCCTGGTAGGTGCCCGCGGCGTCGAAGGCCGCGGCGTTGGTGGCGGAGCCTGCGAAGAGGTAGCGGTCCAGGAACCTGGTGTTGCCCAGCTCGACGAGCGTCGACTTGATCTCGACGATCTCGGCCGCCGCGGCGCTGCGCTCGGAGGCGGACATCGTCGCGTTGGCCATCGACAGGGCGACCTCGCGGGCCCGGGTCAGCCGACCCGTCATCTCGTCGAGGGCGCCTTCACGGCGCGCGTGCTCGGCGCCGGCGTGGTCGATCTTGGAGCGGCCGATGGCGTAGTCCTCGGACGCGGCCTTCACGAGGAGGGCGCGACGCGCGCCCGCGGGATCGTCCGACGGGCGCGTAATGCGACGACCGCTGCTCGCGATCTTGGCCGCGTCGGCCGCGTCGGCCTTCTTGCGACGGGCCTCGAGCAGCTGGGCGCGGTGGGCCTGGGTTTGGGTGACTCTCATGGTCCGGTCCTCCGAACCCCGAAAGAAGGGTTCGCGCTCATCTCATCGGCGCGAATCAGACGATCCTGAGGAGCTCGTCCATCAATTCGTTCGCGGTGGACAGGACGCGCCCGGCCGCCTGGTAGGCGTCCTGGAAGCGCAGGAGGTCGAGCGCCTCCTCCTCCACGGACACGCCCGAGGTCGAGTCGCGGATGTCCAGGGAGGCGTGGAGGCGGACCTCCGCGCGCGACTGATCGGTGTACGCGGACGCGGCGGCGGTGCCGACCTCCACCACGATGTCCGCGTAGAAGCCGAGGAAGGTCCGCGTGCCCCCGCCCGCGAGGTTCGCGTCCGCGAGGGCCGCGATCGCCTGGCTGCCGGTGTTGTCGCCGGGGAGCCCGGCCGTGGTCGCGGCGGCGACGGCGTCGGGGTCGCCCAGCACCGACGCGTGCACGCCGAACAGGCCCGCCGCCCCGCTCACGGCGGTGGGGGCGACGAAGAAGTCGCGCCCGGTGACGCCGTCGGCGCCGTAGCCGGCCGCGTGGACCGAGTTCACCTCGGTGGCCAGGTCGTAGGCGAGCGCGTCCAGGTCCTCGCGGAGGCCCGGGATGATCGTGTCCCGCTCCTCGAGGACCGCGCCGAGCCGCGCGCCCGTGATCTGCGTCGTGATCTCGGCCACCCCGCCCCCCATCGGGACCTCGACCCGGTTGAGGTTCGTGGCGGGATCGACGCTTACGCTGAGCGGGCGCGTGGTCGCTCCCTGCACCAGCGCGTGGCCGCCCAGGAGGACGGTCATGCTGCCGTCCGCCTGCTCGGCCGATCGCACGGGGAGCAGCGTCGCGAGGGAGTCGAGCGCCGCGATCCGCTGGGATCGCAGATCGCCGGCCTCCCCGCCCGCGGCCTCGAGGCTGGTGATCTCCGCGTTCAGGGCGCCGAGCTGCCCGAGCAGGGAGTTGGCCTGGGTGACCGTCTCCGAGACCCGCTCGTCCGCCACCGTGAGACGGTCCAGCAGGGCAGTGTCCGCCTGGGTGAACATCGCGGCCAGGGTGTCGCCGGCGCCGAGGACGGCCCGACGCAGCGAGGGGTCGGCGGGGTCGTTGCCGAGCCGCGAGAAGGAGTCGAAGAACTGCGTGATCGCCGCCCCGAGGCGCCCGTCGGGGCCCTCGGCGAAGACGGGCTCGATCGCGCGGTAGGCGCCGGCGCGGTGGTCCGAGTACGAGCTCACGGCGGTGCGCGTGGTCACCGAGGCCTGGTTGAACCGGTCGTAGGCGCTCGTGATCGAGTCCGCGGACACCCCCCGCCCAAGCAGGAGGCCGCCCTGGCGCATGGTGCCCACGGTGCTCAGCTCGAGGCGCTGCCGGGCGTACCCGGGGGTGTCGGCGTTGGCGACGTTGTTGCTCGCCACGGCGATCCCCCGACGGGCGGCCTGCATGGCGCCCGCGCCGGTGCGGAGGATCGAGAAGATGCTCACAGGGCCCCGCTGAAGAGCTCGCCGCGGGTCGCGGCCTTGGAGCGCGTGCCGGTGGCGTCGTAGGAGGGCGGATCGGCGGCGGCCTCGGCGAGGGACTCGCTGAAGTGGCGCGTGAAGTCGAGGGTCTGCTCGATGAGCATGCGGTTGCGCTCACGGACGAGCATGAACTCGTCGCGGAGGTCCACGAGGCGCCCGTGCAGGCCCTGCAGACGACCCGCCGCGCCGGCGGGGGCGCCCGCGATGACCATCTGCAGCGCGAGGGGCCCGCGGAAGGCGCCGCGGCCGGGCGCGACCTGCTCGATCGCGCGGCTGCGGCTCTTGGACGCTTGTTCGAGGGCGTTCAGCTTCGCCTCCTGATCGGCGGTGTAGCGCTCGACCGCCGCCACTTCCAGGCGGCCGAGGGCCCCGGACATCGCCAGGGCGGAGCGCACGAGCTCCTCGACGAGCGAGGTCTCTGCGCTCAGGGCGGCTACGAGGGTTTCCCAGCTTTCGGCTCGATTCATGTCGACCTCCGGGTCCCGTCGGGGACACTGGAGATCGAAGCAAGTCTCGTGCCGGCTTCCCCGCAGCGCGGGGGGCTAGAAGATCTCGATCGCCATCTTTCGCGCGATGGCCGACGCGTCGGCCTCCAGGCGCCCGGCGGCGAGGTCCGCGCGCGCCTCCTCCACGAGGTCGATGCGGAACTCCGGCGCGGCCTTCGCGAGCTCGGCGACGCGGGACGCCTCCTCCGAACGCGGGCTGAGCGTGAGAGAGGAACCGGCCGGATCCGCGTCCATGGAGGTGGTGGCGTCCGCCCCGCCCTCTCCGGCGCGACGCGCCCCGGCGGCTTCCGAGCGGCTCGAGCCGGCGATGGCTCCGATGTTGTCCTGTCCTGCGATCTTCATGACTCACCTCTGCTCTCGGGGCCCCGTCCCGACAAGTCTCGGTGGGGGTCCCATCTGATTCATCGGACCTTCGACGGGAACCTTGAGGAACTGTCGGCGATCCGACGAATCAACGCGAAGATCGTCGGGATTTCAAAAGGGGGACTACGGAAGATCGACGGCGCGCTGGGGCCGGCGACGCAGCCACTCGAGCGGGTCGACGGCGTCGCCGTCCACGCGGATCTCGAGGTGGAGGTGGGCGCCGGTCGTGCGGCCGGTCGTGCCCACGGCGCCGAGGCGGGCCCCCGCGTCGACCGCGTCGCCCACGTCGACGTCCAGGGAGGCCTGGTGGGCGTAGCGGGTGACGACGCCGTCGCCGTGGTCCACGTCCACGACGTTGCCGTACCCGGCCGCCGCGCCCGCCCGCACGACGGTGCCCGACGCCATGGCGAGGACAGCCGTGCCTTCGGGGGCGGCCAGGTCGAGGCCGCGGTGGTCGGTGGACGCCCCCGCCACGGGCGCGTCGCGGTGCCCGAACCCCGAGGTGATGCGGCCGGGGGTGCCGCTGGGCAGAGGCCAGCTCCAGCCGTCGGGCCCGCCGCCGAGCACGGAGGACACCGAGCTCGCGCCCGCGCCGTACCGCGCGCGCATGGTGCTCACGAGGTCGTCCGCCAGCCCGAGGCCCGGGCCCTCGACGATCCGGTCGGCGATCTCCTGGTCGAACATGTCGTTCCAGGTGCTCATGGCCGAGCCGCTGAAGAGCCCGCCCTCGGAGGCGGTCGCCTCCCGCATCTGCTTGACCATGGAGCGCACGAGGTACCCCTCGAACTGCCTGGCCGCGTCGCGGAGGCCGCCCTCGTCGCCCCTCGCCGCCGCGCGCTTCAGCTTCGCCGCGACGTCGTCGCCGCCCGCCGCTTGCGCCGCGCCCAGGGCCGCCGAGGGGTCGACCGGGGTCGTCATTGGACGACGATCTCCGCGTCGAGCGCGCCCGCGGCCTTGATCATCTGGAGGATCGTGATGAGGTCCCGGGGGGCCACGCCGAGCGCGTTGAGTCCGCCCACGACCTCGCCGATGGACACGCCCCCGAGCACGTCGAGCTTGCCGCCCTGCTCGGTCGCGGTGAGGGACGTGTCGGGGATGACGACGGTCGAGCCGCCCGACAGCGCCGACGGCTGAGAGACGCCCAGGTGCGTGTCCACCTCGATCGTGAGGCCGCCGTGAGCGACGGCGACCGTCTGGATCGCCACCCGGCTCCCCACGACGACCGTCCCGGTGCGCTCGTTGACGACCACGCGCGCGGGCGCGTCGATCGCGATCTCCAGGGACTCGACCGAGGCCACCAGCTCGGGCACGCGGCCCTGGTACTGGGGCGGCACGGTCACGCGGACGGTGCCGGAGTCGAGCGCGTGGGCGAAGTCGCCGAGCAGCGACGCGTTGAGCGTGCGGGCCATGCCCACGGCGGTCTTCCAGTCGGGCTCGCGCAGCGACAGGAGGAGCTCCGGGCGGTCGAGCATGCGCGTGGCGGCGGACTTCACCACCAGGCCGCCGCTCGGGACGCGCCCGACGTTCGTGCTGTTCTTCCGCGCTCCGGAGCCGCCCGCGGCCGCGCCGAACCCGCCGAGCATCAGCGAACCCTGGGCGGTGACCCAGGTCCAGCGGTTCTGGGGGTCCCGCAGGGGCGTGATGACGAGCTGGCCGCCCTGGAGCGAGCGCGCGTCGCCGATGCTCGCCACGGTCACGTCGATGGCGGCGTCTTCGCGGGCGAAGGGGGGCAGCGTCGCCTGCACCATCACCACCGCGACGTTCTTCGCCTTGATGGAGCGCTCGGGGATGTCGAGCGTGTTGGCGCGGATGACCTGGCGGAGGAGCTCCGTCGCCGCCTTGCCGCCGTCGCCCGTGCCCTGCAGGCCGACCACGAGGCCGGTGCCCTGGAGCTGGATGCCGCCCACGCCTTCCCAGCGGGCGACGTCCTTGATGCGCGCGGCGGACGCGTCCAGCGGGGCGCAGAAGGAGAGCAGCAGGACGGTCAGGAGGAGTCGGTTCGACATGGAAGGCTCCGTACTAGAAAGGGCGGATGACGTCGAGGACGCGCGCCAGCCAGCCGGGGCGCTGCTTGCCCGCGATGACGCCCATGCCCGAGTACTCCATGCGCAGGTCGGCCACGTTGTGGCTGGCGATGGAGTTGTCCGAGCCGATGAGCTTCGGGTCGACGACGCCGTACAACCACAGGATGTCGACCTCGTTGTTGATCTTGACCTGCTGCCGGGCGCCGATGACGAGGTAGCCGTTGGGCATCACGTCGAGCACCTTCGCCGTGACCACGGTCTGCAGCGCGCCCGTGCGGTCCGTGTTGCCTGCCCCCGTGTACTCGGTCGTGTCGTTGGCCCCCAGCGACGCGTTGGGCTGGATGCCCGGGGCGATCTCGGGGATGGCGGTCTCGAAGCCGAAGAAGGCCGTGATGCCCGCCTGGGCGCTGGACTCGCGGCTCGTGCTGGTGTTGGCGCTGCCCGCGCCCTTGACCGAGTGAGCCACGCGCACCACCACGTGATCGCCGCGCTGGTCGGGCTTGTTGCCCCGATACACGTTGGTGTCGGTGAAGCGGTACTTGCCCCACTCGTCGACCTCGGGGTCGGCGGGCGGCGGCGGCGCGTCGTAGAGCGGGTCCGTGGGCCAGGGGCTCTGGGTCTGCGTGGTGACGCAGGCGGAGAGGCCGAGGGACAGGAGCGTGAGGACCGTGAGTGCTGTGCTGCGAGTCATCGTGAGCCTCCAGTGGCGGGCCCGAGGGCCAGCTCGACCACGTCGGGAGCGATCAAGAGTCCGCGGAGCTCCGCGCCCGCGGCGGTGACGACGCCGACCCAGGCGCCCACCCCGCCGTCCTCCTGGAGGACCCCGGTGGTCTGAATGCGCATGGCGCCGGAGCTGAGCCGCACCGTCACGGGGCGGCCGCGGCGGGCGTCCACGCGCGCCGCGAGATCCGACTCACGCACCACCGAACCGAGGCGCAGGTCGCGCTTCACGGTGCGGCCGACGAGGTCACCGACGGTGGGGACCGCGCCGCTGGGCACGGCGTCCAGGGGGCGCGTGAGGGAAGAGATGTGGTCGAGGCGCAGGCGCGTCCCCTTCCCCGCCGAGCGGCGCAGCACGGGGATCTCCACGAAGCCGACGATCTCGACGGACGCGGGTACGGTGCCGACGGTCGCTCCGGCGACGGTCACCTCGACCTCGAGCCGCTGGCGGCCGAGCCACTCGCCGGTCCCGAGCACGCGCAGCTCCACCTCGCCCGACACGTCCAGGTCGCCGTAGACCTTGAGGTCGCGGGCCTCCACCTGCACGACGGTGTCCGGCAGGTTTCGCTGGGCCGCCGCCTCGATCGCGTCGCGCACCTGCCCCTGGTCGAGGCTGCCCGCCGAGGCAGGGCCGACCGTGAGGACCGTGAGCGCGAGCGTGAGCGCCGGCGTGAGGAGGGAGAGGGGGCTGCGCACGTCGGTCACCGGCTCAGGTTGTTGGTGGTCTGGTACATCTCGTCGGCGGTGTTGATCGCCTTGCTCGTCAGCTCGTAGCTGCGCTGGGCGAGGATCATCCCGATGAGCTCGTTGGCGATGTCCACGTTGCTGCCCTCGACGTAGCCGCCGAGGGTCGAGCCGAAGCCCTCCTCGCCGGGGTTGCCGGAGCTCGCCTGGCCGCTCGCCTCCGTGGCCATGTACAGGCCCGCGCCCCGGGCCTCGAGGCCGCCCGGGTTCTGGAAGCGGTGCAGCTCGATGCGCCCGACCTCGGTCGCCTCTTCCCCGGGGATCCCCGCGGTGACGACGCCGTCGTCGGCCACGGACATGATCGCGCCCTCGGGGATGGTGATCCCGCCCACCGTGTGGCCCTGGCGGGTCACGAGGGAGCCGCTGGAGTCGACCTGGAAGCGGCCGTCGCGGGTGTACAGCTCCTTGCCGTCGGACGTCTCGACCCTGAAGAAGCCGTCGCCCTGGATCGCGACGTCCATGGGGTTGTCCGTCGGCTGGGGGGCGCCCTGGGAGAAGCTGCGCCGCAGGGCCGCGGTGCGGCTGCCGTGGCCGATCTGGACGCCCTCGCTGCGGTCCTTGCCGCCTTCGGTCTTGCCGCCGGAGTCGCGGACCTTCTCGTAGTAGAGGTCCTCGAACTCGGCGCGAGTCGACTTGAAGCCGTCGGTGTTCACGTTCGCGAGGTTGTTCGCGATGTTGTCGACCCGCAGCTGCTGCGCGGCCATTCCGGTCTTGGCGGTGTAGAGGGCTCGCATCACTTACCTCCGGGTCAGTCGTTCTTGCGGCCGACGCGCTGCGCCAGCTGCTGGTCCATGTCGTCGCCCGCCTGGGCGCTCTTCTGGAAGGCTTCGTAGTACCGCTGCAGGGCGATCAGCTCCACGAGGGCGCCGACGGGCTCGACGTTGCTGCCCTCGAGCCGCCCCTGGGCGATGCCGCCGGTGCCGTCGATCAGCTCGCCCGCGAACTCGAACCGCGTGCCGGCGACCTTCGTCAGGCCGCGCCGGTCGGCCACGTCCTTGACGGCGAGGGTGCCCGCGTCGGCGCCGGCGACCCGCACAGAGCCGTCGACGCCCACCTCGAGGCCGCTCCCCGCCACCTCGATCGCGCCGCCGTCGGTCCCGAGGACCAGGAGGCCGTCGCGCGTCGTGAGGCGGCCCTCGCCGTCCAGGCGGAAGGCGCCGTCCCGGGTGAGGAACTCGTCTCCTGCGTCGTCGCGCAGGTGGAAGAAGCCCTCGCCCTCGATGGCGAAGTCGGTGGGCTGGTCGGTGGGGATGGACGTGCCCGCGGAGAAGTCCGTGGCGGTGGTGTCGACGCGGCTCGCCGTGGCGGCCATGAGGCCCGCCGACGGGTCCTGCCCCGCCGCGCCCTCGACCGCCTTCACCGAGAACACGGCGCGGTCGGCCTTGAAGCCCGTGGTCTGCGCGTTCGCCAGGTTGTTGGCGGCGACGTCGAGGGCGCGCATGGCGCCCGCGCCCGCGGCGGTCCCGATCCAGAGGTTGTTGCCCATGAGGTCCTACTTCCGGCGGCCGCGACGGGCGCGCTTCTTCTTGGGGAAGCGCTCGCCCGGGCGGAGGGAGTCGGCCAGGGCGCCGCGCAGGCGCGCGCAGGACTCGGAGTGCAGCTGGCAGACGCGCGACTCGGTCACCCCCATGGCCGCGCCGATCTCCTTCATGTTCATGCCCCGCTCGTAGTACATCGACAGGATCTGGCGATGGCGCTCGGGCAGGGACGTCTCGATGGCCTCGGCGAGGTGCTCGAGGGCCTCGCGCTTGCTGAGGGCCTCGTCCGGGGCGATGAAGCCGCCGCCCGGGATCGTGTCGCCCAGGGTGCCGCCGCTGCTG
>Ga0209992_10002038_pt1 | contig 19483 bp, 22 predicted proteins | sample 2SBtaG_2_FD_182564 | JGI IMG/M metagenome (GOLD analysis project Ga0209992, IMG submission 182564) | Deep subsurface microbial communities from Kolumbo volcano to uncover new lineages of life (NeLLi) - 2SBTROV12_ACTIVE470 metaG (SPAdes)... | ecosystem: Environmental > Aquatic > Marine >... | reverse complement strand
TATACAGACAAATCACAACCAATCAGAGAACACGATTGTACTGTTTGTATGGCTTGTCAAGAAATCTGTCCTGAAGGAGCAATTCTTATCGAATCTGCTAACCAAGAATGGCACGAGAAGGCAGCCGGAACATATGTAATTATGAAATCTGGTTCTGAAAACCCACACGCACACGATTAAAAAGAATTTTTTTCTTTTTTCTTATTTTTCTATTTTACATCAACAGATTTTAACCTCTATTGTTCAACATTTTTTGCAGAGGTCGCCTAGCTCGGTAGGGCGCGGGCCTTGAGAGCCTGTGTGCGCAAGCATACGGGGGTTCAAATCCCTCTCTCTGCGTTATTAATTTTCTATTTTAGCTAGTTCTGCCAACATAGCAGATAGTTGTATTTCAGAATTTGCTCCAACTAAAACTCTATAATCATATTTTGCAATTACCTCTAGGATATCAGATAATTTCTCATGTTTTGATTTGAATACTGCTGAGTTTAGATATTTTAGAAAATCAGATTCAGACATTCCATAAACTTTGATTAACTCTATCATCTTCTCTCTAGCTTCTGGTACTTTTCCAGACAAGGCAATTTTTAGAACTTCATCTACATCACTAGTTTTTGTCAACCCGGCTGATGATTTTACATTCTCCTCAGTAATGCTCCCCAGACTTGCTGTTGCTTGCAATAGATTGATTGCATGTCTCAAGTCCCCCTCTGAATAATCATAAATTGCTTTGAGTCCTTTCTTGTCAGATTTTACCTTCTCTTTTTTGGCAATTTCCTCTAGTCTGCCAACAACATCTTCTTCAGGAACTGTTGTGAACTTGAAGGTGGCACATCTACTTTGAATTGGATCAATGATTTTTGAAATATTGTTCGCTATGAAAATAAACCTACAAATTTTTGCAGTATCTTCTATGATTCGTCTCAATGCAGTTTGTGCATCATTTGTCATTTCATCAGCTTCGTCTAAAATGATAATTTTGAATGGAACTTCAGCCATTCCAGCAAATCTTGAGAATTTTTTTACCTTCTCTCTTACCATTCCTATTCCCCTCTCATCTGATGCATTTAGCTCTAATGTGTAATCTTTAGCATAATCTCCTAAAATTTGTCTTGCAATACATAATGCGACTGTAGTCTTCCCAACTCCTGCGGAACCTGAAAACATCAAGTGTGGCATATCTGTTGGATCTTTGATCAAAGCTTCTAGACTTCCAATAATTTCAGTTTGGTTTACAACTTCAGAAAGTTTCATTGGTCGATATTTCTCTACCCACATACCTGTTGCAGACATGAGTATCGAAGGCTAATTCCCATTAATAAATCCGAATTGGTTATTGTGTAATGCTATAGGTTAAAATCAAAATTTAGCATAATCCATGCGCGATCAGCCTGTGATTAATTAGGATCAATTGATCTCACTAAATTGTTAACAGAATTGATCGATCCGATACTTGAGGATCTAAATCAGATTAAGTGATCTCAAATGGAAATAGACAAAATAGAAAAAGTGCATTCAATAGGATATCGCCTAAAGGATGCTAAGGTTACTGTAAATCAAGATTTCAAGTATAACGTGGCTGGAATGAAAATTGAAGGCACACAAGGTGACACAAATAACATGCCTCAGTGGGTAGGAAAAATTATCGCTGATAGCAACATAGGAACATTAACTTCTCCAGATATGATTACCCAACTAAAACAAGCCCTATCTAAAGAAAAGATGGTTGGTGAATACCAAATCTCTACACTTGATCCTCACTTTTACATCAAACTAAAAGAATCCATGAAAGAATTGAACCGTGATGATTTTGATAAAGTTGAAAGTATGATGTTAGAACTATTTAGAATGCGAAGAGGTAAACTAGTAAAGATTGCAGATTCTATCAAACTAAACTCAGAATTATACAACAAATTAACAGTTGAGGAAAATGTTTTCTACAAAACAATTCATGATAACAGTGTAGAGTTTGAAAAACAAATAAGAGGAGAACGAGATGAGCACAGCTCAAACTAGTACATTTACAGATTCTGCATTATCTGATAAGGTAAAAGAATTCCTTACTAGATTCAAGGATAGAGATGGCAACTACAAGTATGTAGATGCAATCGACGAGATGATGCCAAAGAATGCCAAATACATTATTGTAGATTACAATGATTTAGTAATAGAACCACAAATTGAGGCAATTTTCTCAGAAAACCCTGATAGAATATTTGATGCATTCTCAAGAGCAATCAAAGAAGCGTTACAAACAAGATTTCCTGAATATGCAGAAAAAATCAAAGATGAAGTTCGTGTAAGATTAGTTAATTTCCCATTAGAAAGAAGTTTAAGACAAATCAATGCTGAAACAATTGGAAAAATCACCAGTGTTTCAGGAATGGTGGTTCGTGCATCTGAAGTAAAACCTCTTGCAAAAGAACTAGTCTTTGTATGTCCTGATGATCATCCAACAAAAGTAATTCAACTAAAAGGAATGGATGTTAAAATCCCAATTGTATGTGATAACCCAGCTTGTAAACATAGAGATTTTGAGTTAAAACCTGAAGCAAGCAAGTTTATAGATTTCCAAATATTGAGATTGCAAGAACTTCCAGAGGATTTACCTCCAGGACAACTTCCTCATTATATTGATGTCACAACTAGGCAAGATTTAGTCGATAATTCAAGGCCAGGAGACAGAATAATTCTAACTGGTGTGGTTCGTGTAGAACAAGAATCTGTTGCTGGAGTTCAAAGAGGTCACAGTGGATTATACAGATTAAGAATTGAAGGAAATAATATCGAATTTCTCAGTGGACGTGGTTCTAAAACGGATAGAAAGATTGGAAGAGAAGAAATTTCTCCTGAAGAAGAAAAACTAATCAAATCACTAGGTCAAAGTTCAGATGTTTATCAAAGACTAATTGATTCATTTGCTCCACACATTCAAGGTCAAGCATTAATCAAAGAAGCTATTTTGTTACTTATCGTTGGTTCCAACCAAAGACTACTGGGTGATGGTAGTAAGATTAGAGGAGACATTAACGTATTTCTTGTAGGAGATCCTGGTACTGCAAAATCTGAAATGTTAAAGTTCTGTGCAAGAATTGCACCAAGAGGTTTGTATACTTCTGGTAGAGGTTCTACAGCTGCAGGTCTTACAGCTGCTGTAGTTAGAGACAAGACAGGAATTATGATGTTAGAAGCAGGTGCAGTGGTATTAGGTGATCAAGGTCTTGTAAGTATAGACGAATTTGATAAAATGAAACCTGAAGACCGAAGTGCATTACACGAAGTCATGGAGCAACAATCTGCAAGTATTGCAAAAGGTGGTATTGTAGCTACATTAAATGCAAGAACTTCAATTTTAGCTGCAGCAAACCCAATGTATGGAAAATATGATCCTTTCAAAAACATTACAGAAAATGTCAATTTACCAATTCCATTACTTACCAGATTTGACTTGATCTTTGTAGTTAGAGATATCCCAACTAAAGAACGAGATATACAAATTGCAAAACATATCATTAGAAGAAATACAACACAAGGTACTGACAAAAAATCTGTCATTGAAGTTGATTTACTAACAAAATATTTATCATATGCAAAACGAGGCGAACCTGAATTAACAAAAGAAGCAGAGGCTAAAATTCTCGATTACTATCTACAGATGAGAAATGTAGAATCTGAAGAAATGATTACAGTTACTCCTAGACAATTAGAAGGAATAATCAGACTTTCAACTGCTAGAGCAAGATTACTCATGAAAGACAAGGTGGAGGAGGAAGATGCTGAGCGTGCAATCTTCCTAATTCAGAGTATGCTTCAGGATGCAGGAGTTGATGTCAATACAGGAAAAGTTGATCTTGGTGTGTTACAAGGAAAACCAAGAAGTGAAGTTTCAAAGATGCAATTATTCATGGATGTACTCAAAGGTCTTGAAGGAGATAACAAAGTTCCAGTAGAAGAGAAGACATTTGTCAAAGAACTTGAAAAGAGTGAAAAATTCACTGAAGAAGAGGCAAGAAACTATATCCGAAGAATGCTCAGAGAAGCATCTATTTATGAATCAAAACCCGGTCACTATAACCGAGTATGAACATAGCAAAACTAAAACTTCCTGAACCTGCAATTGAATTTCTAAAATCACAAGGATTTACAAAATTATATCCTCCTCAAGCAGATAGTGTAAAATCTGGATTACTTGATGGAAAAAGCATTCTAGTTTCAGCACCTACTGCAAGTGGAAAAACTTTGATTGCAATGCTAGCAATGTTGAGTTATATCTCAAATAACAAGGGTAAAGTGATTTATCTTAGCCCATTACGAGCACTAGCTGCTGAAAAATTTACAGAATTTAAAAAATTAGAAAAAGTCACTTTAGGAAACAAGGTCAAGGTTGCAATCTCTACAGGAGATTTTGAAAATATCGAAAAGAATCTTGAAAAAAGTAATGTGTTAATTCTAACAAATGAAAAAATGGATTCTATTATTCGACATGGTGCAGAATGGGTTGATGATATTGGATTGGTGATTTCTGATGAAGTTCATTTGATTGGAGATGAAAGCAGAGGCCCAACACTTGAAATGATTCTTACACAACTCAAACTATTAGAAACAAAACCTCAGATTGTAGGTCTTAGTGCAACAATTACAAATTCTGATGAAATTGCAGATTGGCTTGAATGCAAATTAGTAAAAAATGACTGGCGACCTGTTCCATTATCTGAAGGAGTGTGTGATGCAGGCCAAGTTACTATGAGTGATGGAAAAATATTTGAAGTTGAGCGCAGTTTGAGGGGAACCCCTATTGATTTAGGCGTGCAATCCGTACAACAAGGGGGACAATCCCTTGTATTTGCTGAAACTAGAACTCGCTCAAAATCTCTAGCAACAAAAGCCGCAGATGCAATTTCTCAGATTTTAGAAAAAAAAGAAATTACTACATTAGAAAAGGCATCAAAAAAAATCCTATCTGAAAATGAACATACAGAAATTGTAAAAACTCTAGCCACACTAGTAAAAAAAGGAGTTGCATTTCATCATGCAGGATTAAATCAAAAATGTAGAGAAACAATAGAAACAGAATTTCGTAAAGGCACAATCAAACTATTATCATCAACTCCTACGTTAGCTGCAGGTGTTAATCTTCCTGCAAGAAGAGTTGTAATATCTAACATCAATAGATATAATGCAAAAGTTGGAGCAAACAGACCAATAAGCATTTTAGAGTACAAACAACTTTGTGGAAGAGCTGGAAGACCACAATATGATGATTATGGAGAATCAATTATAGTTGGAAATGGAAACACTGAAGATCTAATAGAGTATTACATTAATGGAGAACCTGAACCTATTGTCTCAAAAATTACAGATGACAAATCTTTACGAACCCATATTCTAAGTGTTATAGTTACACATCCTGGAATTAAAAAAGAAGAGATTTTAGAATTCTTTTTACAAACACTAGGTGGATTACAATCAAGAAAACCCACAATAAAATTTGCAATTGATATATCATTGAGATTTCTTTCAAGCAAGTTTCTCATAATAAAAAAAGGTGAAAGATATGCTGCAACTGAGTTTGGAAAGAAAACATCAATGTTGTATATTGATCCGTTAACTGCAACATACTTTAGAGATTCAATTGAAAATGTCTCTGAAGAACAAAAACATACTTTTGGTTTCTTACATTTGATAACTAACTGTGAAGAATTTTTCCCCAAATTTTCACTTCGACAAAGAGATTATGAAACAGCAAGTTTGATGATAGAAAATAATTCCTCCCAACTACTTGAACCAATCTCAGAGTATGATTGTTCTAGGAGTCTTTTAGCCTTACAATCTTGGATTACTGAATTCACTGAATTATCCCTCTCTGATAGCCTCGGAATAGAGTCTGGAGATATGCACAGAATGACTGAAAATGCTAACTGGTTATCATATTGTCTTAGGGAGATTTCCAAGCATGTTGAGAGGGCAGATTTACTTGAAGAATTGGGAGATTTGAGGAATAGGGTAGTTTATGGTATTAGAGAGGAATTACTTGATTTGGTTAGAGTTAAAGGAATTGGACGCGTTAGGGCTAGAATTCTTTTCAAACATGGAATAAAGAATCTTGATGATTTGAGGAAAATTCCTGTGAATAAATTAGCAGAGATTGATAAAATTGGTTCAACCATTGCGGATAACATAAAGGCAGAGTTACGAAGGGTTAGATAATTGATTGATTTACTAATTCCAACTATAATTTCTTGCATTGTTGCATTTCTTGTAGTATTTGTAATGACTCCACCACTAATCAAAATTTTAGAAAAAAGAAATTTTGCAGTAAAAGATATGAACAAAAAAGAAGATGTTATGGTGGTAAGACCTGGAGGTCCTGCAATCCTTGCAGGAATTATTGCATCTGAAATTGTTCTTTATGCATTTTTACAAATGAATGAAATCCTTGCCATTATCATTACAACATCTGCTGCATTTCTAATTGGTTATGTTGATGATCGAAAAGTAATGGGAGGGTGGTTCAAACCAGTAGCTTTAGCAGTAGCTGCAATTCCAATAATTGCATTTGGTGCATATGACACAGATCTTGCTTTCCCATTATTTGGAACAGTGCAAATTCCTGCATTATACATTGCATTGATATTTCTGATGATTCCTATCACAGGAAACACAATCAACTCAATAGATGTTCTAAATGGTGTTGCAAGTGGATTTATGGTAATTGCCAGTTTTTCATTGTCGATATGTTTGTTTATTGTACAAAACTATGAAATTGCAATAGTTAGTTTACCTCTTGGATTTGTTTCATTAGCTTTTTACAAATACCATAAAATTCCAAGTAAGATTTTTCCTGGAGATTCTGGTGCGCTAACTTTGGGTGCAATGTATGGCTCCATTGCAATAATTGGTGGTGTGGAAATAATTGCAGCTGTAGCACTCTTACCTGCAGTCATAAACTCATTTTTGTTCCTATCAAGCGTAAAACGAATAGTGGAACATAGAGAAATCAAAGGAGTTCCAGTTGATCATACTGATGATTTTAGATTAAAGGCTACTGATGACAAAACTGCCCCTGTCACATTAGTAAGATTGATTCTTGCAGGAGGACCAATGTCCGAAAAACAAATAGGTTTTGCAATTTTCAAACTTGCAATATTTTCAGGAATTTTAGCAGTGATTACTGCATTTATGATGGGAGTATCACTTTGAAGTCTGATTTATTTGGATTTTTGTTTGGAATGTGGGCTCTGATAATAATTGGAGGTGGAATAGTAGTTACACTTCTTGGACCAATTTCAATATCGGGTTTTGGAGATTTTAATTGGTTTATTGCATCTGTGATTAAAGCAGTAGTTGCATTAATTCTAGTAGTAATTTGGATTTTGATTTTATCGAAATTAAAAAACTGGATTTTCAGAAAAGAAATAAAGTTTTAACTTTCTTTCCACTGTCTTTGTTTTTTATCGTATTCTTCTCTACTGTATCTAATTGAAGCAGGTGAACCCATTACAACAGAATTCTCCGGAACATCTCTTGTAACAATTGCACCCATTGCAACTACACTATTTTTTCCTATAGTGACACCTGCTTTGATAACTGCACGTGCACCTATTATTGCATTATCTTCAATTGTAACCCCTACCATTTTATCACACATTGGATATGGATCATTTGTTAATGCAGCAGCCGGCCCTATGAATACATTTTTTCCAATTCTAGAAAGTGGTGGAATGTATGCTTGACCTTCAATTCTTGTATTTTCACCAATTTTAACATCATAATCAATATGTGCAAGAGACCCTATACTGACATTATCTCCAATCTCTGTATTGTCTCCTACATATGAAAAATGCCAAATCTGAACATTTTCACCAATCTTTGCTTTTTCTGAAATAAAATTAGTAACCATAATCTTACAAATGCCATGGGTTTCCCATAGTAATAATTTTTTCAGGTAATTGATCCTTGTAGTTTTTCAAAAATTCCATTTCTTGCTTTTTATCTCGTAACTCATCAGGAAGCATAATTGGGATTTCTTCAATGATTGGATAGAATCTAGAACATTTTGGGCAGAATATTACACCTTCTGAAACTACGTTATCTTTCTCCTTTATCTCAAATAATTCCAAAGGATGATTTTTGTCTATTGGACATGCTAAGATATCCATCATTGTTTTGTTCATTTTAGATCCAGATAGATAGGAATTCCCTTTTTACTAGATAAAAGTGCAGCTTCGGCAATCTTTGTAACATTTACAGCCTCTTGTGCAGAAACTACTTGATGATTTTTACCTTCTATTGCACCAAGGAAACTCTGAATTTCTAATAATAGTGGCTCTTGCTTTTCATTTTGTATAGTTTCAGATTCTTCGTCTTTTTCTATAATAATTTCCTGACTGATAAAATCTGATGAAATTATTGCATCGGTACATACTGCATTAAATTTCCTTAATTTTTTTGGTGTTATCCAGTTTGATGAAATTATTGCAACTTTATCATTTTTGTATCCTAACATTATGCTTGTAAAATCTTCATGTTCGTGTTTTATTTTTCCTGCCCTTGCAAATACAACTTGTGGCATATCATTAAACAACCAATTTGCCGTATCGATATCATGAACTGATGTATCATAGATGATTCCAACATCTTTGATATGTAGAGGCATTCTATTTTCTCTATGGAATTCAAGCATTACTAGTTCTCCATATTTTTTATCATTAACCATTTTTTTAACAACATCTACTGCTGGATTGAATCTCTCAATATATCCACAAGTAAGAATTACTTTATTTTTTTCTGCAAGTTTTGCAAGAGTTTGTCCATCTTCAGATTGATAGGTCATTGGTTTTTCAACAAATACATGTTTATTTGCTTCTAACAATTTTTTTGCAATTTCTGTATGTGTGGATGTGGGAGTTACTACAAAAGCGCCATCAAATTCTTCAGCATTTAATAATTCATCTAATGATTCATAATGATTAACTGAATATTTTTCTCCATATTCTTTGCTTTTTTGAGAATCTGCATCACATACTGCAACTAGCACCCCTAATTGTGACAAAATGCGTGTATGGTTTTTGCCCCATCCACCAGTTCCAATTTGTACAATCTTCATCTAATAAACCTCAGTTAACCAATGAACATAATCCTCATTTTTGTTCATTACTATGTCTGTGTACTCTCGCATCATCTTTTTTGTAATATCTCCAGGCTTTCCATTGCCTATTCGTTTAGAATCCATTGTAATTATTGGTGTAATCTCAGCTGCAGTACCCGTAAGAAAAATCTCATCTGATATGATCAATTCACTTCTTGTAATATCTCTCTCAATTACGTCAATATCCAAATCTTTTCCAATTTTGATTATTGCATCACGAGTAATTCCTTCTAAAGCTGATGATGCAAGTGATGGTGTTACTAATTGACCATTTCTTACTATGAAGATGTTTTCTCCTGGGGCCTCACTAACATTTCCGTTATGATCAAGTAAAATTGCTTCATCCACACCATTACGTTTTGCTTCTTGGGTTGCTATGATGGAATTTAGATAATTCCCGCCCATTTTTGCTTGTGGTGGAGTAGACATGTCTGAAAATTTTCTCCAAGACACTACCCCTGCTGAAATTCCATTTTTGTTAAATAAATCCCCAAATGGAAATGTAAAGATTGCAACACTTGTTGGTGCTTTCTCTGTTACATGAAGATTAATTCCATAATCTCCGATAAAATAGAATGGCCTGATGTAACAAGATTTCTTAATTTTATTTTTTTTACAGATTCCAATTATTGCATCAGTAATTTCTTGATCTGTAAAATTAAGTGAAATATTATAAAATTGTCCTGATCTTCTAAATCGTTTAACATGTTCATCTAATCTAAACACATGAAGATTTTTTCCATTCCAATATGCCCTTATTCCTTCAAAGATTGATGTTCCATAATGAATTGCATGTGTTGTAATTGGCACTTGGGCTTTTTCCGTAGGAACATACTTTCCATCAAACCATACATATTTTGATAATGGAAGTTTCATAGGGAACTTTTAGCTGTTGTGTATTAATCTATTTTGAATATCCTTCTTTAGGGAATTTCATTCCTACAATTCTAGTGGTTTGATCATCTTCATTTGCGTATTTTTCAACTATTTTCCATTCATCTTCAATGATTTTGACTATGTTTTCTGGAACATCTTCTTCCCAATTTGATTTTTTTCCAAGAACTGCATCATACAATTTTTCTTTTACTGATGTTGCAGAAAGTGATTTCCTTTCACCAATTTTTGGTTTTAGTCTATACATTTTCAACATGTATCCTTCAGCTTTGTCTCCTGTATATGAAAAATAATCTCCTTCAACTCCATCAAGAATCTGTTTTCTTAATTTCCATGATTTTCTTCTAACAAGTGGTGGAAGATATTTTTTGAAAGGTGCTAAAAATGCATAATCATCAGTAATTTTGATTGAATCTCCAAAAATAGCTTCAAGCATTTTCTTTCTAGTTTCAAAATTAAATGGGAAGCTTTTACTGTTTATTTCTCTGCCTTCATCTTTGAAGACTACTGGCATTACTTTGACAATATCTGCCTGTTTTTTTAATTCAGTAATTATTTCTACATGAGCATTTGTTACTGGATTTAGATGTGCAAGATAAAGTGCTGTAATCAATTACATCAACTAAATAATTCTCATATTTCAATGATTGAATTTTAAAAAGTTCTATCCGTATGATTCGTATTTGACTTCAAAGCTTCCATCTTCACGTTTATCATGTTCAGTAACAAAGCCTTTAGGATTCAAAAAGTCCATCACACCATCGATTGTTCCTTGCCATCCACAAACATAGAATATTGTATTTTCTTTAGTAATTTTATCGTCAATTAATTCTTCTAATGGTGATAGTCCACCTTCTCTTGGTCTTAGGAATGTTTCAACTCTACCAATTTGACCGGCCCATGATCTGTTAAACCATTCTTGTGGTCTACTGATTGCTGCTCTATATCTGAAATTCCATTCATCTTTACCTTTAGCAATACTCTCGTTTTCAAGATTAGATAACAAATCTTTGTAACTTAATTCATCAACATAACTTGCTCCATGTAAAACAACAATCTCTCGTTTATCTCCCGTATCGTGAAGATGCTGTGCAAAACTAACAAATGGTGCTAATCCTGTTCCGCCACCAATACAAACAATTCGTCTGTTATCTTTTTCACCATTTGTAAATTCTTCATTGATCAACAAAGCTCTCCCTGTAGGTTTTAACCAAAGAATTTCATCCCCTTCCTTTACATTGAAAATTTGTGTGGTTAATCTTCCAGGTAGTGGTTTTCTTACCCATCTAATTACCAATTCAATGTAATCTCTATTTTCTGGATGAGATGCAATCGAATAAGCTCGTCTAACAATTTTTCCATTTTCAACAGGATTTGGTAATCCTAAAGTGATGAATTGCCCTGCTTTATAATCTGGAACTGGACCATCATTTGGAACTAATCTAATAATTACAAGATCTTCTTTCAATAATTGTACATAAGTGACAGTTGCTTTGTTATCTACGACCATAACGATTGAATCAGCATTTGCAAGGTTAAATATATTGTGTTAATTTCATATCCAGATTATCTTCTAGGCCGCTAAACGTTAATAACCAAATTTGTAAAACGTATTTCAATCAGATTTCTGATTATTGGGCCGGTCGTCTAGTCCGGTAGGATATGTGCATGGCATGCATGGGATCGAGGGTTCAAATCCCTTCCGGTCCACTTATTTTCTTATTGAAAAAATCATTTTCTCTATTTCAGAATCTTTCTCTTTGAAAATTTCTTTTATTTTCTCATCTGAAATCCATATTTTCAAATCTATTATTGCTTGCAATGCGCTTTTTTTTACTTCTAAATTTGAATCAGATAATGCTTCAAGAAAAACATCTTTAGCTTCTTGAGCTTTAAGATATCCTAATGCTCCTAGTGCACATGATCTAACCATGGACCGTTCATCTTTTACAAGTTTAATTATTTCAGGAATTGCAGATGTCTCATTTCTATTTGCTAATACTAGTGATGCAAATCCTCTGACATTTTTGTTTGCTGCATCCAAACTATTAATTAAAAAATTTGAAATTTTATTTTTGTTTAATACAAGAGAACTAAATGCTTCTCCTCTTACTTGAATATCATCATCATCCAATTTTGAAATTACTTTTTCTAAAATTTCTGGATTATCAATATCATCTAAAGTTTCTAAAATTTTGATTTTCTCATCACTACTTCCAAATTCTAAAACTTTTGAAATATTTTCCAAGTTCTGACTAAATTCCTTCTTTCTAGTTTATAATGCTTCAAATTTTTCAAAGTTTTTTCATTTAATTAGAAAAAATCCTTTTAGCTTTAAATTATCCTTAAATACCAACTTTTGCATGTCAAATGAAACCCGAGACACCGTATTCATTGGTAAGAAACCATTGATGGCTTATGTAACATCAACGCTAATTCAATTGGCAAACTTACCAACCGTCAACATCAAAGCTAGAGGACTCAGCATTGGACGTGCTGTCGATGTAGCTCAAATCATTGCAAGAAAGACTGAAAATGCAGGCTACTCTATCGGCGAAATTAAAATTGGCTCAGAATCATTAGAGTCACAAGACGGTAGAACAAGAAACGTTTCAACAATAGAAATTGAAGTAAAGAGAAATACAAGCTAGTTGTACTTTACTTGAAATTTTTTATTTTATCTTTTTGATTTTTCATATTTTTTCTCCATTTTTCTAAACTTTGGAAGTTCAACCAAATCATTGAATTGATCAAAATTCACAACTTTTTGTTTATACTTTGAAGTGTTTCCTGTTTTCTTTAATTCTTGTAGAATATTCATTGTTGCAAATGTATTTGCATACAACACTGACAATGGATATAGAATTATGTTAAATCCCATTTTGCTTAATGCTTGAGCAGAACTTAACGGTGTAGCTCCTCCCTCAATCATATTTGCTACAAGTGGAGCATTGATCTCTTTTCCTATTCTTTTCATTTCACTTATTGTTCTTGGGGCTTCAACAAAAACTGCATCTGCACCTGTTTTCTTATTTTGTTTTCCACGTTCTATTGCTTCATCTAGACCTTTAGTTGCTCTTGCATCTGTTCTTGCAACAATAATGAAGTCTTTATTTTCTCTTGCATCAATTGCTGCTGATAATTTCTCTGTATATTCTTCCTGTGATACTACATCTTTTCCTTGCATATGACCACATCGTTTAGGCCATTTTTGATCTTCAAGAAAAATACCTGATGCCCCTGCTGATTCCAATTCCTTTACTAATTTCCATACGCTTAATGCATTTCCATATCCTGTATCTGAATCAACAATTACTGGAACTGATGCAGCTCTGCAAATCCTTCTAGCATTATCTACAGTTTCAGTAGCTCCGATAAATCCATAATCTGGCATTCCAAATAATGTGGCAGAAGTTCCATAGCCTGTTTGGAACATGGCTTCAAATCCTACCTTTTGAGCAATTTTTGCTCCAAGTGCATCATAAACACCTGGAATCACAAGTGGTTTTTTTGATTTTAACATACTTTTCAAATTTTTCATAAATGAGTTCTTTATCTGAATTATTTATGATTTTAATTCATTTTTGAATTTATTAAAAATTGATTTTTTTGAAATTTATTGGTTATTCGATCTTGATCTCTTTACCTTTCTTCTTTACATCTTTTTCTTGAACTTTCTTTAGTTCCGATTCGAGGAATTGTTTGTATTTTTTTGTCTCTTCATCTGTCATATTGGCAAAATTAGAACTAAGAATAGAACCCATAGCTGAAATCTTCTCTAATAGATCTATTGCTACAAATCTTCCAACGTTACCTAATCTGAATAGTACCTCTAATTGCTTCTTTACGATATCATTTACCTTGTCAACATCCTCTGCTGTTTCTTTACCTTTCTTTGTTAGTTGATATTTCCCATCTTTAGTTTCTTCAATGAGTCCTTCGTCAAGTAATCTTCCTAATAATGGATAGATCAATCCTGGTGATGGTTTCCAAATCCCATTACTTTGTTCAACTGCATAATCGATGATCTCTTTTCCAGTATGAGGCGTTTTTTTCAATAATTCTAAAATGAAATATCTTGAAAATCCTCTAGGAACTGAACTTCCTACCCTTTGAAACCATTCAGATATCATCACTAGTGATATCACTAGTGATATATTTTAAGATTTTGGATCATGCCTAGCAATTACTACATATTTATCCCGCCCAAAGCAAGTTTGACTGAAAAATGGTAGATTCTCTTGAATTTGATTTGATTATTTGTGGTTCTGGTCTTGCAGGTTTGAGGGCAGCAATAGCTGCAGCCAAAAAAGGACCTCATCTCAAAATTGGAATTGTTTCAAAAGTTCAGGTAATGCGTTCTCATTCTGTTTCTGCAGAGGGTGGAACAGCCGCAGTTCTTTTTGAAGATGAAGGTGACACAATTGAATCTCATGTTTATGATACTGTCAAAGGAAGTGATTTTCTTGCAGATCAAGATGTTGCAGAAAGACTATGTGTTGAAATGCCACAAGAAATTCATCAATTAGATCATTGGGGAATGCCATGGTCTAGAAGAGATGATGGAAGAATTGATCAAAGAAATTTTGGTGGTTATAGTTTTCCTAGAGCAACTTATGCATCCGACAAAGTTGGTTTCTTTGAAATGCAAACTCTGTATGATACATGTCAAAAATTTGAAAATATTGAATATCTTAACGAATGGTTTGTAACCTCAATCGTTCATGATGGTAAGCGATTCATGGGAGTTACCGCAATTGAATTGGGTTCTGGTACATTTTACACAATCAAAGGAAAGGCGCTCATCATTGCAACAGGTGGTGCTGGAAGATTATACAGCTTTTCAACTTATGCACTTTCATCTACCCCTGATGGTTTGGATATGGGATTAAGAGCTGGTATGGCACTCAAAGATATGGAATTTGTACAATTCCATCCAACAGGAATCTTGCCATCTGGAATTCTAATTACAGAAGGTGCTAGAGGCGAAGGTGGTTATCTTCTCAACAATAAAGGTGAACGATTTATGAAAACATATGCAGCTGGTAAAATGGAATTAGCTCCGCGTGATATTGTATCAAGATCAATTATGACAGAAATTCAAGAAGGACGAGGATTCAAACATGAAACTGGTGTTGATTGTATGAAACTTGATTTACGACATTTAGGAGATGAAAAAATTAAAGAGAAACTTGGAGGAATACGAGAAATATCAATCAAATTTTCAGGTCAAGATCCTTCTAAGGATTTACTTGACATCCGACCTGTTTGCCATTACATGATGGGTGGATTACATACTGACATTGATGGGGCAACTGAAATTCAAGGAGTTTGGGCTGCAGGTGAGGCTGCATGTAACAGTGTTCATGGATCAAATCGTCTAGGTGCAAATTCCACCTCAGAATGTATTGTATGGGGAAAAATTACAGGTGAGTTGGCAATTGACTATATTCAAAAGAATGAATCTACAAATCCTTGGCCTCATCATTTAGTGGCAGCTGAAGAAAAGAGAATCTATGATGGAATCTTTAGAGGAAATGGCGATGTAAATCCATATGAAATTAGACAACAACTTACTGACACAATGAATGAAAAAGCATACGTCTACAAAAATGAGAAAAACCTTGTTGAAGGGTTAAAGAAAATCCGTGAACTAAAACAACTAACATGGAAACATGTAGATGATAAAGCAAAAGAATACAATACTAATTTTTCAAATGTGATGGAACTTGATTCTATGTTTAGAGTAGCAGAAATTGTGTTACTTGGAGCAATAAATAGAAAAGAATCTCGCGGTGCACATGCAAGAACTGATTTCCCAAAACGTGATGATGCTAACTTTTTACATCATACTCTAGCTTACTATGATCCAAATGGACCAATCATGAAAACACATCCAGTTACAATTACTAAATACCAGCCAGTGGAGAGGAAATACTAGATGCCACAAGATGAACATAAAGAAGGTATCAAAGGAATGGCTAATCCGAGCCGATATGGAATTGAACGTGTTGCATATTGGTTAATGAGATTAAGCGGTTTAGGATTATTAGCATATTTTATTGGTCATATTTATGAAACCAGTAATATTCTAAGAGGCCAAGTCGGTTGGGATGAATTTATGGAAATGATCTCTACAACTGAAGGACATATCATTATGTCAATTGTAATTGCAATGTGTGTATTTCACACTGTAAACGGTGTTAGAGTAATGTTGGGTCATGGTGGGGTCGGTGTAGGAAAACCCGCAAGACCTGATTATCCATATGACCCAGCATCACAAAATTACAGACACAAAATAGGCATCTATTCTGCAATTCTTTTAGCTGCAATTGCAATGATGTATGGTTTAGCGGTAATGTTTGGTGAATAAAATGAGAGAAAGCACAATAATGAAAATTCACTATGGGACTGCTTTGGCAGCTGTGGCATTAGTTGCAGTTCATATTTTGATGCGTCTTACAATGAATTATGCTGAATCTCTAGAATATGAGAACGTACTTGCAAATTACAAATTTGTTCCATATGCTATAATGTTGGAGTTGATTCTAATTTTGTTATCTGTACATGGATTTAATGGACTAAGAGTAATCTTACTTGAATTAAAACAAGGAAAAATGTATGAAAAAGCAGTATCTTATGGATGTCTTGCAGGAATGATTGGGTTAATAGCCTATGGCTCAAGAACAATTATTATGACTAACATGGGGATGGTATAGAAATGGCACAAGTTTCAAGTATTGCAGATGAACAAACATCAACACCAGTTTCATCTTCACAATCTATCACACTTAGAATTTCACGATTTAATCCTGAACAGGATGAGTCTAGTGGATTTATGGAATTTTCTGTTCCAGTTGAGAAATGGACAACTGTTCTTGAAGCTATTCTTGAAGTCAAAAAACACTTTGATCATTCTGTAGCTGTTAGATATTCCTGTAGACAAGCTACCTGTGGATCATGTGGAATGATAATCAATGGAAAACCTAGATTGGCATGTTTTACAAAAATTAGTGAATTAAATTCAAATGTTGTAACAGTTGAACCAATGAATAATTTCCCAATTATTCGTGATTTAGCTGTAAAGTTTGAAAAATTATTTGACACTCATCAAAAAATTAAACCTTATCTTATTCGTGATGATACTGAATTAGTTTCTGATGAAAAGGAATTCTTACAATCACCTGAAGAAGTAGAACAATACATTCAGTTTGCAAATTGTATCAAATGTGGATTATGTAACTCTGCATGTCCTACTATGGCTACTGATTCCTCATTTGTTGGTCCTCAAGCACTGGCTCAAGCATATCGCTATGTTGCTGATACTCGAGATCAAGGAAAAGATTCAAGATTAAAAATAATTGATGATTCTCACGGAATCTGGAGATGTCATTTTGCTGGATCTTGTAGTCAAGTTTGTCCAAAAGGTGTTGACCCTGCAATGGGAATACAACTACTTAGAGGATATTTACTAGGTTTTAGAAGTTAACCTAATTTTTTTGGATTTGGACTATTGTTTACTTGGTTGTTGATTTGTTCGGCCATGAAGTGATTTGAAACATTAACTTTAACGTCTTTTACTCCTTCAACTTTCAATAGATTGTCATGAACATCTTGACAAATCTTAAAACCAAATACTGCTGGACAGAATGGACTGGTAAGATGCAAATCAACTTTGACGTTGCTGTCGTTGATATCAACTTCATCAATTAATTCTAATTCTACAATTGATGTGTTAATTTCTGGATCTACAATCTTTGATAGCTCATCAAATATTTTGACTCGCATCAGTTTGATATCTTGGCTCATGTCGTGAAAACCATCGTTGCTATATATAACCATTATAGAACCTTAGGTAATGTATCGTTCGCGTCTTGGTACTGATTTGAGTGATATTACTTTGAATTATGTTTCATCAATTAATGATGATTCTGAAATTGCTCTTTATGATATTCTTGGAAGTCAAGCTCATGCTTTGATGTTATTTCAAAAAAATATCATTACAAAAAATGATGCAAAAAAAATCTTAACTGCATTAGAGAATTTAAAACATAAAAAATTTGATGCTTCTTCTGGAGCAGAGGATATTCATGAGTTAATTGAAACTTTGGTGATTAAGAAAGCTGGAATGGCAAGTGGTGGAAAAATGCATACTGCAAGATCTCGAAATGATCAGGTTGTTTTAGATATTCGCATGAAAATTAGAGATGATATCAATATCATATGTAATTGCCTTTTAGATACCATTGAAGCTCTTGTATCTGTGGCTAAAAACCATCAAAAAACCATCATGCCACTATACACTCATCTCCAACAAGCTCAAGCAGGACTTTTTTCACATTATCTTTTAGCACATGCAGATGTTTTAACAAGAGATTTTGAAAGATTATTTGGAACATTTGAACGAATAAACCAAAGTCCACTTGGTGCAGGACCTGTTGGTGGTACTAGTATCCCAATTGATAGACATGGCACTGCAAAGATGTTAGGTTTTGATGGTTTAGTTGAAAATTCAATTGATGCTACAAGTACACGTGATTTTGTAGCAGAGTATGTTGCTATGATTTCAATTTTAATGACTAATCTTAGTAAAATATCTGAAGATTTTGTAATTTGGTCAACATCTGAATTTTCTTTTATTGAACTTTCAGACGAATTTACATCTCCTTCAAGTGTAATGCCACAAAAAAAGAATCCTGATATTTTAGAATTAACACGAGGTAAAACTGCAGAAATAATTGGAAATCTAACTGCAATTTTAACTACTGTCAAAGGTTTAGCATCTGGTTATGGACGTGACTTACAACAAGTAAAATCATCTATTTGGTCAACATCTAAAATTTCCATCAGTGCATTGTTAATTTTAAAATCAATTCTCTTAACTTTGAAAGTAAATGAAAAACAAATGAAAAAAGTAACTGAATCCAGTAATCTTATTGCATTAGATATTGCAGAGAAATTAGTCCAAGAAGGAATTCCATTTAGAGTGACTCACAAAATTTCCGGAATTTTAGTTCAACTAGCTCATAATTCTAAAAAACCTATCTCAAAACTATCTTTATCTGAAATTAAAAAATCAGTAGTAGATACAAAAGTAGATCCTAAAATAGTCTCAAAAATTATTTCTACTACCACTGTAGTTTCTTCTCTCAAGGATAGGACATCTTTTGGTTCGTCAGGATATGATGAGCAAAAAAGAATGATTTCAGATAGAATACAGAAGATCAATCAATATAGATCTGATGTATCACAAAGAGAAAATAAAATTACTTCAGCAATTGATGATTTAACAAAACAAGTTAACACAATCATTAAATGAATAAAGTAAAAGAGAGCGGGTCTAAAGGGATTCGGACCCTTGACAACCGGATTAAAAGTCCGGTGCGCTACCTGGCTGCGCCATAGACCCTCGTAAAAAATGCTTTAACTGTATAATTTAGT
>Ga0209992_10002037_pt1 | contig 19500 bp, 20 predicted proteins | sample 2SBtaG_2_FD_182564 | JGI IMG/M metagenome (GOLD analysis project Ga0209992, IMG submission 182564) | Deep subsurface microbial communities from Kolumbo volcano to uncover new lineages of life (NeLLi) - 2SBTROV12_ACTIVE470 metaG (SPAdes)... | ecosystem: Environmental > Aquatic > Marine >... | reverse complement strand
CTGAACCTCCTCGTGGTAGTCGCCGGAAACGATCGGAAAGAGGATGTGAATCTCGTCGTCTCCGAGAGAATTCGAAAGAGCATAGATGGCTGCTTTTACGAGTTCAGGATCGTCACTTTCAAGGCTGGCCAGCGTGAATGAAATGTCATCCGCTGTGTCGACCTGATCGATGACGTCCGAAGAAGACGAAAATGTGAATGCCTGTTTCGCCAGGCTGATTGGGTGGATGCCGATGAAGGGCATCAGGGCGAGAATGCCGAAGCCGCAGATCACGCCGATTGCGAGAAATTTTCTTGTGCGTTCCATGTTTCTGGTTGGTTGAGATCGGTTTTTGAAAGACTGTACTATTCCTGTCCCGGCCGAAAAAGCTGGGCGAATCTGTGTCGAGCGTGTTCCGAAAGGACTTCCGAGGAAAACGTGCGCTTTCCGATGATCAGAAGTCGGTGGGAGGCTTATTCGCCTCCTTCGAGAAGGTCAATGAGAGCTTGACGTGCCGCTGGCGTGCCAATGTTTCCAAGGGCCTGAACTGCAGCCGTCTTGACTCTTGTGTTGGTGTCCGTTTTGATAACTTCTATCAATAAGGGCACCGCACCGTCGGCTTCACTGTGGCCGATCGCCATAATGACGGCCCGGCGGACTTCTGGGTCTTGCGAGTTTGTCAGGATCTCGGAGAGATACGAGATGTCCTCATCTTCAAGCCAATTGGCGATCGCGTAAACTGCCGTTGTGGCGATTTCTGCATCATCGCTTGTCAGAGCGGTGTTGAGAAGAAAGTCTTTTGCCGACTCTTCGTCCCGGTTGCCGAAGGCGTTGATAACGGCTTTTCTGACATCCTGGTGCTCAGATTCCTCAAAAATCATGAACAGAGCCTGAGTGGCGTCTCGGCCTTCCAGGTTTGCGATGGCGTACACCGCCGTTTTCTGAAGCTCGCTGCTATTGCTGTTCATGGCAGCTGCCCGAAGCAGTGGAAGAGATTCCGGATCTTCCCGATTGCTCATGGCATAAAGGGCAGCCTTCTGCACCTCTACATCGTTTGCGCTTTCGAGTATCATCGCCAGCGCTGCGGAAGCCTCACCGTTGTCGTAGTTACCAATCGCATAGGTCGCCGTTTTGGCTATTTCAGAATCAGAACTGGACAGTGCCGCATCCCTGAGGAATGGAAGCAGATCCTGCTCATCCATGTTTGAAATCGCGTAGAGAGCCGCTTTTCTGGTTTCAACGTCTACGGCGTCGGTAAAAATGCGGCGAAGCGCCAGAGAGGACTCCCGTGTGTCGGTGTTCGCCAGAGCATACGTAGCCGCTTTTGCCAGTTCCGTGTTCCGATCCGTCATGGCGATCTCCTCCAGAAGGGGAGTGACTTCCGCCAGGTCCACATTACCCATCGCGTAGAGAGCGGCTTTTCGCACTTCGGTATCGGCGTCCGATCGAAGGATCTCCGTAAGGGAACCAACGACGACAGATTCATCATCATGATTAGCGAGAGCGTAGACGGCGCTTTTTCTGAGCTCTGTCGCTTCCTGACTAAGCGCAATCTCGATAAGCTTTGGCAATACCTCGGGAGAATCAAAATTTCCCATCGTATAGAGAATACGCTTTTTCACTTCCTGGCTGTCTGTTCTGTCGTATAGACTGAGGATCGTCGAAAGCGCAGCATCGTCTCCGATGTTTTGGAGCGCATACAATGCAGCAAGGGCCAGTTCTTCATCGCCATTGTTGCGGATTGCCCGGATTCTCTCGATGTATTCAGGGTGACCTTCTCGGGAGAGGCGCTGGGCAATACGAACGAGGCTGGATTGTGCATCATCCGCATAGCTGCTTTCTCCAAACTTCTTTACAAACTGGTCGAAGCATTCGAAGACATCTTCTTGCGCTACGTCGCTCTTGTCAGAAGCGTAGCAGCGGTAAAAATGAGCGTCATCTGTTCTTCGTCCGGTTGGATTGGCGCGTAAAAAAGAGTTCAATGCGTCGACAGCTGAGCTCCAGTTTTCGTCCAGAATGTGGTTATTGGCATCTGCATATGCCAGTTCGTAAGCATCCTGGGCTTGCACGGGCGTGGACAATGCGAAGAGCACAGCCATCAATAAACCCAAGCGGGACAATAGATTAAAGTATTTCATGACTCTGATGAGTTAAGTAGTCATACTGCCGAGCTGGCAGCGCCTGTAGCAGGTGCTTTCTTCAGCTCGTCCTGTATCGGATTTGTGTTATTGAAACGTGACATCGCCTCGACATCGATTTTGAACATTATGTCCTTTCGGTCCACACCGCTCTGAACCATCTCGATTTCGGGGATGTCGTAATTGGATTCGATGTTCGCGATCTGAAGCAGGATGATCTCAAGATCGGCGATAAGTTGACTCAGTCGTTCTAAATCGGCGTCACTCAAGTCTGCCCTCAAAAGACTGGCTTCCTGAATCAGAGAGCCGGCCATCTGACGGCGGCGGTCAATATTGAGCATGGCCGGATCGTCTTCGTCTACGTTGAAGTTGACCACTCCCAGGAGAAGCGTTTTGGAACGATCCAGATAGGTATAGGCTCGATCCTGCAGTTCCAGTTGAGCGGCATCAACGGATGCCATTTGCTCACCGGCCAATTCAGCAGGTTGAGTGTTTCGACCAATCAGGATGCCTGAGACGATCAACACAACGGCAGCGGCAATCTGCAAAGACCACCTTGGCACCGAGTTGACCAGATGCATCACCTGAAAAGCGGACGTCTTCGCCAGTTGTCCTGACTCAATACGTTCATTCAGTCGTCCGTAATAGTCGTTCCAAAAAGCATCCCCGGGATCGCTCTTGATTGAAGTGGCCCCGATCATCTGCGTCAGATCGCTGAATGCTTCTGAACAGGCCTCACAGTTCACGGTGTGCTCTAAAAGACGGGACCGGTCTCCCTCTCCGGCAGCGCCAGAAGCGACATCCACGATCAGCGATTCATATTCTTTGCATGCGTTCATGACTACACCTGAGTCGTTTGCATTTCTTCTTTCAAAAACGAGAGTTCTTTCTGCAGCTTTTTGGTTGCCCTGAAGAGCAGACTTTTAACGGTACCGATTGCGACTTCCATCGATTCGGCGACCTCCCGTGTGTTCATATCCTGATGATGCCTGAGGACAAACGCGGTCCGTTCGCGGTTTGAGAGCTTGTCCAGAGCACGGGTAATGTGACCACGGACGTCAGCACTCACAGCTTCACGGGCAGGAGATCGCCCCCGCGATGGGGATTGATCGGCATCTTCTTCCTCGCCAAAAAACCGCATGAGCGTGAGCGCCTTTTTGCGCTTTTTGTTCAAATACGTGTTTATGGCGATGCGTCGAAGCCAGGTGTACATTCCAGACTCACCGCGAAAATTGGCTATGCCGCGATGCGCCTTGATGAATACCTCCTGCGAGAGATCCTCAGCATCATGATGATTCCCGGTCAGATCCAGCGCCAGATAATAGACGGAGCGTTTATGCTTGTCCACGATCTCGCGAAACGAAATGTCTGCGTGGCTCGAAGCCACGCCTGTTCTTATTGAGTCGGTCATCAAATACATCAGGCACCTGATTTGTCGCTATAGACACGGGGGGTGCCGAAGTGGTTTACATCGGGAGAGAATAACAGAAATGGTGGTTAAAAGATCATCAGAATCCTATAGGCCCGATGGCCGAGTCGTAACTTGAAGCATGGAAACGCACTCGGGTTCAATTCGATCAGATTCTTACAGATTTGCTTTCAGTCGTCTCGCGGTGGGTGTTGGCTTGATGGCCGTGGTTCATCTGGTGATACTGTTGTGGTTTCTGATAGGGCAAGGCTACGATCGCACGACTGCCCGTCTCGTTTTGCAAGTCTCTGTATTGTTGATACCGATCGGTGGTCTGGTTCTGTATTTCAACGCAGCCTTCCGCGATGCCATGGAGCGAGTGTTTGGTCCGCGAGAACGAATTGCCTCGGGATTTCTGCCTATGTCGGCGTATTTGACGGGTCTGGTTCTTGTCGGCATTGTTCTGCCGGCGCTTGTGGTCTTCATGCTCCTGGATCCCACCGGACCGTTCGAGGAGCTCTGGATTGTAATGGGAAGCGTTACTGTCGTGTTCGGAGGATTTATTTACTTCATCCTCAAGCCTGTATCTCACCGAGCCCTTTTTGCGTTGGCATTTCTGATAGCGAACGCAGGAATCCTGCTCGGATACAGAGCCTTTCTGTTCAGTTTTTTCTAGGACGATTTGGGGTGGCTTGAATGGCTGGAATGGCTGGAGTGGCCGGAATGGCTGGAGCCGTCAGTCTGATTCAGCCGCAGCTTGTTCGCGTCGCCTCTGTTCCATCACCCTGTAATATGCCTGCGCATTCCTTCTGTGTTCGGACAGGGTACGGCTGAAGATGTGCTGTCCGTCGCCCTTGGCGACGAAGTAGAAAAAGGTGTGGCCTTCTGGGTAGAGGACCGCCTGGATGGAGCTGGCGGTAGGATTGGTTATCGGACCCGGTGGAAGACCCCGATACTTGTAGGTATTGTAAGGGTGCGAAATTTCGTAATCACGAAAGAAAAGGCGTCGCTTTTCACCTTCCTGAAGCATGATCGCGTATTGAATGGTCGGATCTGCCTGTAGGGCCCAGCGGTTTCGTAGCCTGTTCAGATACACGCCGGCGATCCGGGGTTTTTCAGGCACATGCGAGGACTCCCATTCGACGATGCCTGCCAGACGAATCACCTCATCCGGAGTCATGTTGACGGGAATGTTTTCGAGCGAGTCTACCGCAGCCTCATACAGTTTGTCATACCGGTCCTTGATTCGGCGAACAACGTCACTCGGATCGGTCAGCCAGTAAAAGTAGTAGGTATCGGGAATCATGAATGCCCAAAGGTGGGTCGTATCCGTAGCAAGTTCTTCGGCCAGTTCGACATCCGAGAAAATGCTCGTCAGTTCTTCGGTAGAAAATGCCATCTCGGATGCCATGGATCTTATCATCCTCTCTTTTCGTGTCCCTGCAGGCACTCTCACATGCACAGGCTCCTGAAGCCCTCTCCTCAGGACCTCCAGGATGTCACGATTGGAAACGCCGGTTTCGAATTCGTAGTGACCGGCTTTAATCTGGCTGCCCCAGCCGGTCAATTTGCCCAACCAAACGAATCCGTTTGATTTCTTCAGGACTCCGGACTCGACCATGTCCTCGGCTACATCTTCCAGCCCGGTATCGGGTCGGATATTGATGGATCTTTTTCCCTCGAACTCAGGAGTGGTTGAGCGAAGAAACAGATCATAACCTGCCAGGGATACCGCCAATGCAATGAGGGCGACAACGCCCAGCAGCCTGTAGACATCTTTTTTCACGAATCTTTGTCGCTCTTTTTGTCTTCGGTTGGATTTTGATATCGCTGTCGTTCAAGCGAGCGAGTTTCATCAATTATGCGCTCGAACAGATGGCGAACTGCTTCGTCGTTCAATGGACCATCGTTGGCGTCAAGTACATTTTTGAGGACGTGTTTTTCTCTTTCGGGAACGTAAATAGGAAGTTTCAGGTGCTTCTTGATGTGCCCGATATTATTGGCGCTTCGACTGCGTTCATTGAGCAGGAGGAGCAGCAATTGGTCAATTCCGTCAATTCGATCGCGCCAACGCGCAATATCGTTCGGGTCCGTCCTGCTGGATGGATCTTGCTCGCTTTTCAGGCGCTGGAGTTCTGATATGATATCGTCAAGCTGCATTTCCGGTGGCGCATCAAGGTATAATCATGCTCGGATCGGCAGTAAGCGTGAGAGGACTGAAGTCCTCTACCAGATACTGATGATATCCCGCCATGGCGATCATGGCTGCATTGTCCATGCAATGCTCCAGAGAGGGAACGAACAGTGATCCGCCAAATGAATCAGTCAATTCACCCATTCGTTCCCGCAATCTCGAATTTGCTGATACCCCGCCCACCAGACCAGCGTGACTGATTCGATGGTCTCTCATGGCTTTTTTCACTGGCGCGACGAGCATATCCACGACTGCTTCCTGGAATGAAGCGCACAGGTCGTCGAGATGATCCTTCAGGACTGAATGGCGTTTCTCTTCGGAAAAAGAGTTCAGATAATAAAGCACCGCCGTCTTGATGCCCGAGAATGAATAATCGAATCCCTGAAGTCGTGTGCGCGGAAACGTGTGGAATGAAGAATTGCCGCTCCGAGCACGGAAATCGATCTGCGGTCCACCCGGGTACGGGAGGCCGAACAGCTTCCCAACCTTGTCGAAGGCCTCTCCGGCGGCGTCATCCCGGGTTTTTCCGAGCAATTCGACTTCACCCGACCCGGCAATTTTCATCAACTGAGTGTGGCCACCGCTCACGATCAGACTCAAATGGGGAAATGGTGGAGGATTGTCACCCAGAAAAAGTGAGGCAAGGTGGCCTTCCAGATGATTCACCGCAATCAGAGGAATGTCCAGGCCGAGAGAGAGCGCTTTCGCAAATGAAACCCCGACCAGAAGCGACCCGATAAGCCCTGGGCCCGTCGTGACGGCAACGGCGCTAAGATCTTCGCGGGCAACGCCTGCTTCGGTCAGAGCGGCCTCAACGACCGGAACGATGTGTTTTTCATGCTCTCGTGATGCAATTTCAGGTACTACGCCGCCATACTCCCCATGCTGCAACTGGGTAGAGATCACACTTGAGAGCAGCTTGCCATCCACTATGATGGCAGCCGCCGTATCGTCACACGACGTTTCGATTCCCAGTATGATGGATGGACGAATCAAGGACCAGAAAGTGAGGGCTAGAAAAAATGCCCGAATCCTCGGGCATGGGGCAAAATAAAAGGGCACATGGAACGTTATTGACATGGGCCGTATACACCGCTATTATACGATATTCCCGCCTCCATTCAGAGACACCGGGCTAAATAACGCCCAAATACTACAGCACTATGCGTTCTTCGATATTCGCTGCTTTTGTGATTGCTCTACTGCTTGCTGGCACTCCGGCAAATGCTCAGTTGCGGGCTTCTGGTTCTCCTCAGGAGACGAGCGTGCGATTGTATGATCAAGGGAATGTCGGCTTTTCGCTCAATCGCTTTTTTACACCCGAACACTTTCGGATGAGCCACTCTTTCGAGGCCACATCTTCGTCCTTCGGAGGTGGTTCGAGCATGGCGATGTATACCAACTCGATGCAGTGGCATTTCAACAACAAGCTTGCTGCGCGTCTGGATGTTTCCGCAGCGTATTCTCCGACGCAGAATCAGAGACTGACCAACGCGATGGGGAATCAGTCCGGACAGGTTTTCATCCGCAACGCTGAAATTGCTTACCGCCCCGCAAAGAATGTCGAGATGCACCTTTCGATGCGTCGTAGTCCTTACGGATCATACATGAGCCCATACGGAGCGGGTGGGTACGGATATGATCGTTACGGAGGGTCTTCTTTCTACGGAAATTTCGGACCCAATTCGCGCGACTTGTTCTGGAACGACCGGTATCGTTAGGCAGGCAATCTGCTCATCCTGATCTGAGCTGAGGGGCGACCCAATATCAAAGAAATTATCGTCGTATTTTAAGCGCGGTGGAGATTCATCTCCACCGCGCTTTTTCAATTCCAAAACCCCATCGCGCAGCATTGTCTTCCAAAGTCAGTAACCTGTTTTTGAACATCGGCCTGATCGTTGTCATCATTTTGGCCGCCGTTCTGATTTATGCATTCAGCCAGCGCGTATCAGCTCCGCGACCAGACCCGGAACGATTGGAGAATCCAGGCAATCTGCTTGGAGAAATTATTCAGGTTGAGGTGATGAATGGCACCAACGTTTCAGGCCTGGCGAACCAGATTACCGATCACCTTCAGCGTATGGGGTTCGACGTTGTCGAAACTGGAAACCACTCTGCCCAAACAGTTGAAAAGACTGTGATTATGGACCGAATTGGAAACATGGATGCGGCTGAGCAGGTAGCTCTCGCGCTTGGGCTGGCTCCGGAGAGGATTTCCGAGGAGTTGAAACCCGAATATTTCATTGACGCGACCATTATAGTTGGCGCGGATTACAAGACCTTGTTGCCTTTCGCCGACCTGTTGGAAGATTCGGAGGAAGAGAACGATGCTGAAACAGAATCAGAATAGATGCCGGGCCAGGCCCCGGGGAGAGAAGATCTGAGCCAGGAAAAACAGCAATCCGTCATTTCGGATATAGTACCCGAACGAACGGAGGACAAAAAACGCGTCACCGCGGCGCCTACGAAGCTTATCGCCAGGATAGCGGTCGATGCGATACTCGAAAAGAAAGGTCGGGATATTCTCGTCCTGGATGTCAGCGGAGTAAGCGGCGTAGCTGATATATTCATTCTTGTAACAGGGGATTCGGATCTGCAAACCAAAGCCATCGTGGATTCGGTCCGGATGACCTTGAAAGAGAAGACTGGCGAAATTCCGTGGCATGTGGAAGGCACAGATCATCACCAGTGGGTGCTCATGGATTACGTGGATCTCGTTGTGCATGTTTTTCTTGCCGAAAAAAGAGAATTTTATAGCCTCGAAAGACTTTGGGGAGATGCTGCTCGGGAAGAAGTTCTCGATGAGATGTCATCGGCCGACGTCAAGATTCTTGCCGATTAATCGCTTCGCCAAGGCATGGCGAGGCAAATGCTTTTTGAACGAACAAACACGATGAAGCAAACACGACCATCATTTCTGGTTATTACGACGCTGTTGATGCTGTCAGGTCAGGTATTGATGGGCTGTGCAAGTCTCTCTCCTCAGGCAACAGGGGAGGAGCAGTTCGGTCACCGAGTAGAAGGAAATTCATCGGATGGCAGGGCGACAATCGCCGTGACACCGCCCGAAGAAGGGACTGATTATCGGTATTTTGCGGCCACGTATGACACCATCGTGACGCGATCTGAAACTGTGTCGCTCTCAAATGTGGCTGCTGGCGTGCCGGTCGAAGTCCTGATCAAGGGCTCATTTCCGGATTCGTGCTCTCAGCTCCATGATGTCGTCCAACAGAAAGCAGGAAATCTGATTCTTGTCACATTGACGATGCGCAGGCCACAGGGCGCTATCTGTGCCAGTGTTCTCCGTCCATACCGGTTTTATCTGACACTGGACGGACTTTACTCCCCCGGTCCCTACTCGTTGAAATTGAACGACGTTTCGCACCCGTTCGTGATTCGAAATCCGACAGGAGGATAATCAAAGAGGAATTAATGGAACAGAGAAAGTCGACCTCAAGCCACGCAGGATCTGCTGCCGTTCTGATACTCGCGGTCATTCTAACAGGCGCGTCGTTTTATTCGACGGGCGCTCCTTCACGACGTACCGGAGCACCGGGGGACTTTACGTGTGCTGACTCCGGTTGTCACGCCGGCAATGGTCTCAATTCTTCAACCGGTTCGATTGCTTTCGTCGCTCCTTCTGAGTACGCCCCGTCTACACCGGTCAACTTTGTTCTGCAGACGCAACGCCCAGGCGCGCAGGCGTTCGGTTTTTCGATCACAGCCAGAGATGCATTCAATCACGCGATCGGTTCATGGGAGATCATCCCCGGATCGGGTACCGCACTTTCAGAAAATGGACTTGATCCCACCCATGTGACACACGATCAAGCCGCGCGAGTTTTTGACGAGCATCAGTGGAACCTCAGATGGATTCCGCCGAACATGGATGCAGGTGTCGTGACATTTTACGCGGCAACCAATACCGCAAATGGGAATGGAAACCAGTTGGGCGACTTCATTTTTACGACCTCCCATCAGCTTTCATTTGCATCCGGAGTCGACGTAGAACAATTTGAGATTCCGCAGAGAATCGCCATTCAGTCTGCATTTCCCAATCCGGCCCACGAGTCTATAACGCTTTCGTTGGACTCATTCCTGGCCGAAACGGTCAGCATTGAGTTTTTTGATATGTCTGGCAGACTGGTTAAGGAATTGCAGCGATCCATCCGGCCGGGCAGCAACGAGTTGATGATCGAAACACGCGACCTGTCGCCGGGCGCCCATGTTTACCGCGTTGTGGCAGCAGGGCACACCGCTTCAGGTTCGATTCTGATATCGCGATAAAAAGCCACGCCCCTTGTCCAGGATCTCAGTTTCTGAATGGATCATCTGCTGACGAATCCATGACTGAGTTGTAAAGCATCTCGATTTCTTGGGCAGACTGACGATACGAGTCGTCATCGATCGCATCTGCAATTCCGTTCGTGAATTGCGCATACCCTTCGAAATTTTTGGTCTCAAGGTATGCTCCTTGAATAATTTCGATAAATCGGGCAGCTCGAGCCATCAACGATTCGTTTCTCGTTGCAACGGCTGTTTTGAGGCGGTGCAATACGAGGGGTTCTGCCTGTCGCCAGAGCTCGGCAGAACGTTCGCTTTCGCCCAGGACTGAATATGCTTGTGCCATGAATGCAAAGGACGTTTCGTCACCGGGAATCGTCTCAAATGGCACTTGCTCCATAAACCAATCGAGTAGTTCCAAGGCTTCTTCCTGCATGCCTTCTCTGGCCAGTGTCTCGGCAGTGTGAGAGAAGATATTTCGATAATTGTCCACCATCCGTCTGATGTTCTCGTCGAAATACACGTCCGGATCGTTTAGGCCGGTAAATTTGAACATCTTCAGTTTTTCGAGGGTCACTCCGGGTACTACGCGTCCCAGTTGTTCATCGTGCTTGATCGGCACAATTCTGTAGGCCTGCCCTTCGAGCTGGAAATAGTTCTGAAGATCCAGCTGACCGTCCGGACTTACGGTCACGGCGATGTAAACGGGGCGTTTCCAATTCTGCTGGGCATTCGTCATGAGAATGTTGAGGGCTGCCTGATCAGCTCCATACAGCAGGTTTATTTCGCTGTTGTATGGGCGACCCTCAAGGAACCAGCGCATTGGACTTTCGATAAGTGAAGAGTCCTCACCTTGCGTGAGCAACCCCATCTCGGTCGAGTTGAGTAGAAAATCCTTGTTGACTTGAAGTTCAAGAGGTTGCGGATCCCAGCGAATGATCTCCAGATTGTCAATTCCCTCGTCAGGAAGAGAAATGGGAAGTGGGGATGACTCGCGCGAATACTGTTCTTTGAGCTGTCTGACATACCAGGGCGTATTCAACAGCGACAGGTTGGTTACTCGGACATCACGCCTGATACCTTCGACTTCCTGCAAATACCAGAGCGGAAACGTGTCGTTGTCACCGTTGGTGAACACAATCGCGTCTTCCTCCAGGCCGATCAGCATGTTGTAGGCATAATCGCCGGCAACGTAACGCCCACTTCGATCATGGTCGTCCATATTGACGATCATCATCAGGGCCGGCACGGCGGCAAAGATTATCGCCGCAAAGCTGCCCAGAACCACCTTCAGTCCACTCTCATTGAATCGATCCTTCAATTGATCGTGAATGAGTCTCAACAGGCCTGTCGCTCCTAATCCCACCCAGATTGTGAATGCGAAGAAGGAGGCTACGTATGCGTAGTCTCTCTCTCTGGGTTGGAAGGGTGTTTGATTCAGGTAGAATATTATCCCCACTCCAGTTATCAGGAACAGGACAAGGACCGCAAAAGCCCTCCTCCAGTCCCTCATGAAGTGAAAGGCCGCTCCAATGAGGCCCAGCAGGAGAGGGAGTCCGTAGTAGGCGTTACGACTCGCCTCCTCACTCGGGGTTTGATAGAGATATTGGTTGCTCTCGCTGCTCGAAAAGCCGGTAATTGCAGGAGCATCCTGAACGTCGCTGGCCCGCCCCACAAAATTCCACAGGAAGTAGCGGACGTACATGTGTCCGACCTGGTACGTCCAGAAGTACTCCGAGTCAGATGAATATTGACCATACACGCGTCCATGATTCGGGTCCTGCGAATGTCGGCGCGGAAACCACTCTTCGCGGCGGGTATCGAGCGTACCGAGTTGGTTATTGAACGTGTATCCCTTCAGAATTGGTGTATCACCATACTGCTCCCGCTTGAGGTAGGATACGATTGCTTCCACCGTTTCAGGATCGTTCTCGTCAATCGGAGGATTCGAGGCGCTCCGAATAAAAATCAGGGCGTAGGACGAATAACCTATCATCACCACGGTCAGGCAGATCATGACCAGATTCAGTGCCTGCATGCCACGTTTCTGGGTCCAAAAGACGCCGAATCCAATCGCTATGAAGATCGCGACTGTGAGAAACACAGGAGATCCAGAGTCCCCGATCACGCCCGGGAGCCACTGCACGATTCCGGGATAAACGACGAGGAAGGCGACTGATGAAACTATTCCCGTAGCTATCAGACCCGTCCAGCGTTGTTTCGGACCCCACTCAGGATTCTCGAATTCGATATAGAAGACGATCAGTGCTATGAAAAATATCGCCAGCAGATTGAGCAGGTGGACTCCAATGGCCAGTCCGAAGAGATACGCAATCAGTATCAGATAGCGGTTTGTGGCCAACCCGAACCGGTGTTGTCCTCCTGAAAGGCGTTCGTCTTCGAGAGCGGCCTCTTCTCTCCAACGGAGGATCAGATAGACAACCAGAGCCGTGAAAAGCATGGAGAGGGCATAAACCTCGGCTTCAACAGCATTGAACCAGAATGAGTCTGTTACGGCGAACGTACAGGCGCCCACAACTCCACCAGCCAAAGCAATTATCCGATCCGAGCTGTTCCACGTCGAAGGAGAGCCCTGCCATTCCCGAACCAAACGTACAATGATCAAGTGCAACAGCAGAACAGTGGCAGCACTCGAAATGACTGAGACCAGGTTGACCGAGAGAGCGACGTATTCCGTCGGAACGAACATCGAGAACAGCCGACCAATAAGCATGAAGAACGGCGCCCCCGGGGGATGCGACACCTGCAACATGTTGGCAATGGCGATAAACTCGCCTGAATCCCAGAATGAGGTGGCAGGAGCCACGGTCAGCAGATAGATCACCATTGAATAGGCGAATACCAGTGCCGCAACCAGCTTTTCAGTACGTTTCCAGTGCATGAAGTCCTGACGGGGGAATCGATTCGAGTAGATGACATCAACCCCGATGAATCGGAGCTGTATTCTTCGCTTACGGTCTTCCGGATGTCGTCATCCGGATATGGCCGCTACAACGCCCCCAACAGAGGAATGGTTCAGGATTTACCGGCTGAATTATCCTGATTCATGCGCTTCGATGTTCGCTCTGAAGCAAGCAATACAACGCACTCGCCGCGCACTTTCGGCTGCGAGTCTGCCCAGGCGATCAGCTCATGGAGGGTGCCCCGCAGAAACTCTTCAAATTTTTTGGAGATTTCGCGGGCGACGACCGCCTGGCGGTCGTCGCCCGCAAACTCTGCCAGCTGCTTGAGCAGCTTTAAAAGGCGGTGTGGGGATTCGTACATGATGACTGTTCGATCTTCAGAGACCAGTTCCTTGATTCGGGTCTGGCGGCCCTTTTTCGTGGGAAGGAATCCTTCAAACGCAAATCGATCGGAGGGCAAGCCGCTTGCAGCCAGAGCAGGAATGACGGCAGAGGGACCCGGAAGAGCGCAGACGTCTATATGAGCATCAAGGGCGGCGCGCACCAAAAGATAGCCGGGGTCCGAAATGCCCGGAGTGCCCGCGTCTGAAATCAGGGCCACATCTTCTCCACGGAGCATCTGTTCCACTATTCTGGAGGACTTTCCATGTTCGTTGTGGCTATGAAAACTGGTGCGATGTGTCTCGATCCCAAAATGGTTCAGGAGAACGCCCGAAGTGCGGGTGTCTTCACATGCGACCAGTGCAACACCTTTCAGAACCTGGATCGCTCTCGCACTCATATCATCCAGATTCCCGATCGGCGTGGCGACCAGATATAGAGTACCGGGAGTCGATACAATCATGGGGTGGGCTCGAGGTCAGGTTCTGAATATGACTCCGCCTGGGAATCTCCGGAAAAGGGCCAGGAAAACTGTGGAATGGCTTTGATGTCTCGCCAGACAAAAAATGTCAGCCAGATCGCCAGCACGCCCGTCACGATATCGGCAAGCCACATTCCAAGCCAGGGTTCGAGGAAGCCTCTGTCCGCCAACTTTTCGCCATTGGCCAACGACACCCAGTGAAACATGAATATGGCAACAGCCAGCGCAGCCGCAGTACCAAGTCCCCCTTTTCGAATGTACAGTCCAAGTGGTGCGCCAATCATCATGAAAATGAGACAAGCAATGGCGATAGAGTACTTTTTGTGGATCTCTACACGGTATCTATCTGCCCGATCAGACGCCCAGACTATGTCGCTCTTGGCTCCATTGACCTTCATTCTTACGGCCCGCATCGACTTGATCGCGTTGTCCGAGGTCTTTTGCGCCAGCCGTTCATCCTCGGTCTCAAGGGCAGCCAACCGCGCTTCATCTTGAATCAGGACGCCGATTTCTTCCCGGCTGACTGCACCGGTCCCGAGTGTTCTGGTCAACGCGCGCAGCTTTTCTTGATTCCGCGTGACCGATGCTTCCAGCGAGTCCACCAGCGCGATCATCTCGCTTGACTTCATCGTTCGGTCTGTTCTCCTGCCTTCTCGTGGATCGGAACGCGTGAAATTCAGGTCTTCGAGAGAGATCCTCATCAGGTGCCGATCAAAAGCGAGGCGTTCGTAACGGTCGCTGTTGCCAACTCCCGGACGTCGTTTTCGGTGAACTTCACCCTCAAAAAGAACCATGTTCAACGTTCGCCCGTCCGTCACCGGTACGAGTCGACCTCTGGCTGCACGAATGTCGGTTCTGAAGCGGGAGCCGTTCGTATAGTCGAATATGGTCACGTCATAGAGTTCGTTCGGATCATCTTCAGGGATGTTGCCTACCAGGATCTTGTAGTCGGCAATTCCATCGTAAAACGTTCCTGCTTGAAGATCAAAACCGGGTTTCGCAGACCTGATGTCCTGCCAGAGGTTGCGAGCTCTGAAGTTGGCTTCTGGATGGAATTCTGTATTGAAGTACCACATTCCGGCGGTGAGAAGGATTCCGACCACATATACCGGCCATACGAGCTGGGGAAACGAAACCCCGGATCCTTTTATCACGACGTACGCGTTCGACTCTGCCAGGCGGCCGAATGCCATCAGCGTCGCGATTAGAGCTGCCATGGGCACGGCAAGCACCATCATGTAGGCCAGATTGTAGAAAATCAGCTCGAAAATGACCTGAAACGGGAGACCTTTACCAACCAGTTGAGGCAGGTATTTGATCAAAAACTGCATGACGAGCAGAAACAGCAGAACGATAAGCCAGATCAGAAATGGTCCGGGCAACATTCGGAGGATCATTCTGTGAAACTGTTTCATTCGCTTCGCGTGCAGTGTTGCATTGCTCGACCGACAGGATGTATCGGGTAAGAGCGGTATTCCACTCTGATATTTAAGTTTCTTTTCGCTTCTCTATGATAATCAAATCTTTCACCTTCAACCCGTTCGCGACCAATTGTTATGTCGTGACAAGCGACGGCGAGACGGTTATTATCGACCCATCCTGTCAAAATGAGAGCGAGTTTCAGGCCGTCAAAGACTACGTCTCTGATCAGGGTAGTCGCGTGACCCGGATTCTCCTGACGCACGCGCACATCGATCACATTTTTGGATGTGCCGATCTTTCCCGGGCGTTTGATGTCGGAATAGAGGTTCACGCCAGTGAATCGATTCTTCTGGAACGAAGTGAAATGCAAGCACAGATGTTCGGAATCGACATAGAAGCACCGCCTTCTCCCGTTCGATTCATAGAAGAAGGGGAGAGGATTGAATTTGGTGATCTATCGTGGGATGTGCGGCACACGCCGGGCCATTCTCCCGGATCCGTCACTTTCATTGACCACAAAGCCAAGGCGGTGTTCTCGGGTGATGTGCTGTTCGCCGGATCCATAGGCCGAACGGATCTCTGGCAGGGTTCGCTGCCCGAGCTGATGCAGTCGATTTTTCAACAGCTGATACCGCTGGGAGATGACTATCGCGTTTTCTCAGGTCACGGTCCGGAGACCACCATTGGCCGTGAACGAGTGTCGAATCCCTTTCTCGTGGGACACACACCTGTCCGATAGCCTGTTCTGAACACCCGAACAGCGAACCCGAGCTCTAGAGCTGGTCGTGAGGGGACGTGGCGGGGGAGGAGGATTCGAGAAGCAGCATGATGGAATTGAATACGATTTCTCCCATCGTATCGCACGAATCAAATCGGTGGTCACCGTAGTGGTTCGATAGTTGATGTCCGAGGCGCTTTACGTTCTCGTCCGACGAGATGATGTCCTCCCGCATGACCTCCATCAGGGCTGAGAACCTGCCGTGAGATACTTTGACCCTGTTGGCAATCAGACTTCGTTCTTCTTTTTGATACTGAAGCACGTTTTCGGGGGCCAGCTTATCCATGGTCAGTTTCAGAAATGGATTGTTCTGATGGAAGAACTGGGGCAGATAGACTTCTTTTCGCCAGTGGTGGCTCTGCTGATCAAAATCGATGGAATGCATCCTGAAATGCCATTTTTCGAAATCACGGGTCAATTCAATTACGAAGTTTCCGGAATGCATATCGCCAAGAAGTGACACGAAGCAGCGTTCATTGAACTTCACAAATTCCTTTGCCAGTCGGACCCTGTCGAAGTCCGTTATAGGGATGTCTTCCTTCAAGAATGCATCGGCGGGAATACCGATAATGTGTTCTTCCACGATCGTCTTTTCGTGAATGAAATAGTTGACTCGATTCGGGGACAGGATGTGCTCCAGCTCAAGGCCGTAGATGCGGTTGGCATCTATTTTTTTGACATAGAAATAGTCGAAATTCTCATTGATCTGATTTACGACACGCACGCGAAAGGGGAGAGTGTTTCCATGATTGCACTGGTCAACGCGCTCGATATACAGGTGCTTTGTGATCGACGTGTCACCATGTGCCTTCAAAATGGCGTACGCTTTCAGAAGGCGTTGGTGGATCTCATGTCTCTCTGAGTCTGGATACAAAACCGTCGTCCAGAGCGTATCCAGGTCCTTTTCATCGTAGACGGGTACGGCGTTCGTGAAGCGAACGAGATCCTCATATCGAATAGAATCTGTCCAGATTCTTCCGTAGCGGCTCAAGTAGGTTCGAAGAAAATCGCTGACCGGATAAAGCTTCTTCTTCTTACTTATGAGATGTTGTTCATTCATGGATGTGATGACGGTTGATCATTGTGCCCCGACTACGCCGTCAGAAATCTCGAACAAGTCGATTTTAAGCTATGACACGGGAGCGGCCATACTCTCTTTTACGCGCTCATAATACGACTCGTATCGGGGTACAATGATACTTGTGTCAAACTCCTCGACGGCTCGTTTTCGGGAAGCCGCAGACATACTTGTGTGGAGTTCGGAATCGTCCAGGATGCGTTTGCACGCCAGGGTAAATGCTTCGATATCTCCGAGTGGGCACAGGAACCCTGACTCGCCATCGGTAATCAGTTCCGGAAGTCCCCCGATATCCGAAGCGACGACAGGCACGCCGCAAGCCATGGCTTCGAGAGCAGCCAGCCCGAAGGTTTCAGATCCCGAGGGCATCATGAAGATGTCGGCGATTGAGAGAATCTCTTCGACAGGCTCCTGCTTCCCCAGAAAACGGACATCATCATACACACCCAGCTCTCGTGCGCGATGTTCTGCTGCCGCCCGATCAGGCCCATCCCCGACGAGAAGGAGTTTGATTCCATAGCCCTCATCGATCAGTCGATGGAAGACTTCGACAACTTCCACGGCTCGCTTGACTGGCCGGAAATTGGAAACGTGCACCAGCAGACGCTCTCCATTGGGGCACAAAGCCTGTTTGAAGTGCTCCTTGGGTAGGCGTCGAAATCTTTTGGTGTCTATGAAGTTGGGTATGACTTCGATGTCTGTTGAGATGCCGGATTGGCTGACAGTCTCTTCGCGCAAGTACTCGGACACGGCAGTCACACCGTCAGACTCGTTGATCGAGTAATTGACCACCGGTGCGAACGAAGGATCCTGGCCTACAATTGTGATGTCGGTTCCGTGCAGCGTGGTAACGATCGGAATATGAATGCCTTCCTTGGCCAGGATCTGGCGGGCAAGCACGGCGCTGGTCGCATGAGGAATGGCATAATGCATATGCAGAATGTCCAATTCCTCGTATTTGACCGTGTCGACAATCTTCGACGTCAGGTTGAGGGTGTACGGCGGGTACTCGAAAAGTGGATACGCATTGACGTTCACCTCATGAAAACGGATGTTTTCCTCGATGTGACCCAGTCGAAATGGCATCGAATAGGCAATAAAATGAATGCAATGGCCGCGAGCAGCCAGGGCCTTTCCTAATTCTGTTGCTACAACTCCGCTGCCTCCGTATACCGGATAACAGGTAATCCCGATCTTCATGTCGTCAGCTTCTGATGGATGGGTGCGCAATTCGCGGTGAGTGAAAACTCACAATCGTCTATGAGGTTGCATTGTTACGACGTAACTCAAGATTCTGCACTATTTTGTGCCTGTGATATAAATCTGGCGAGACGTTACGGCGTTTGGATGCGGCTTTCACTTCAGACGGGAGAAATCTACGTTTCTAACAAGCTACCCTCTGACGAGAATCGTCCGATCAACCAACCCAATTCAAACCATGAAAAAGACCATCTCGATTTTCGCCCTGATCTTTGCGGCACTAGTTGCGCTCCCTTCGCAGTCTTTTGCTCAGCTAGGTGTGGCCGCAGGACTGAATTTTGATGAGTTTTCTGACATCAGTGGATCAAGAAAAGCCACATTCGACAATGCAAGCGGTTACCATGTTGGCGTGTTCTACGATCTCTCGCTCGCGGCCGTCGGGTTGCGGATTGGAGCGTTTTACAGAGATGTTGGAGATGTAGATGTATCGCTGGAAGGCGTGGACGACGCATTTGCCCTGAACATGATCGACGTACCCGTGGATATTCGGTTCAATTTCACCAGCACACCAATTTTGAAGCCCTATCTGTTGGCGGGCCCGGTATTCTCGTTTCCGTCTTCGGACGATGATGATTACCAGGATGCGCTCGAAGACGTGAGCATTAGTGGTAATGTTGGCGCGGGTCTCGCATTCAATCTCGGAAGCATCCGGTTTTATCCGGAAGTCCGGTACGCGATCGGAGTGTCTCGATTCATGAAAGACAGTTTCAGTATCGGAGCCGTCGACTTTGAAACAGACGAAGTACAGCGACAGAATTCTGTGATGCTCCGACTGGGGATCGGATTTTAGGGGGCGTCTGACCACATAACAGTATCGAGCTATCAAAACGGTTCGAGTGCACCCGCGTTGACGCGCACCTGATTCACTCGTCGATCAGGAACAGGTGATAGGCCGGATTGTCGTTTTCGTCCCAGAAGCGATACCCGACATCTCTCAGATATTCCTCCAGGCGGGTTTTATCGGTATCCGGGCCCTGGAAGCCGACGAGGACGTCGCCGAAATCAGCGCCTGTAGATCGGTAATGGAACAGGCTGATATTCCATCTTGACGGGATGCTTGAAAGAAATCGCATCAAGGCACCGGGGCGCTCAGGAAACTTGAAACGATAGAGCGATTCGTTTTTTGCGAGGGGTGAACGACCGCCGACCATGTGCCTCAGATGAGTTTTTGCC
>Ga0209992_10002034_pt1 | contig 19520 bp, 25 predicted proteins | sample 2SBtaG_2_FD_182564 | JGI IMG/M metagenome (GOLD analysis project Ga0209992, IMG submission 182564) | Deep subsurface microbial communities from Kolumbo volcano to uncover new lineages of life (NeLLi) - 2SBTROV12_ACTIVE470 metaG (SPAdes)... | ecosystem: Environmental > Aquatic > Marine >... | reverse complement strand
CAATGAGAGTACCAGACCCTGTCATACCAGTAGAAGATGCGACCTTTTGACTCAGTGTTGTACTAGCTGAACTATAAACTTTCTCACCTCTAGCAGCAAGAATGTAGTTGCTAAACAATGCAGACATTAATATAGGTTCAGTACTTAGTGTAGTTTCAGGAACTTGTTGAAAAATATAAGGTTTGAAACCATTGATACGTCTGTACCCACCTTCAACGTCTGGCTCAAAGTTAGTTAACTCTAGTGCCTGTCCGGGTTCCATAATAAAAGTAGACTTGTTTAAGACTAGCCCACCTTCACAATTAAAAGAAAACGGTTGTACTCCTGACTGATCAGCCATTAATTAACTCGTAATACTGTTTTTGAATTTCCTACATAACCTGTTGAAGGTATATATGTAGATCTTATATACTCAAATCTATTAACTAATAAACTCTGCATATTTTTTATACCTTGTTCAAATCTTTCAAAGTTTATACCGTACTGTTGTAACTCACCTCTGTATTGATATATAAATGCAGTTGCACCATCTACTATAACTGCAGCAAATCTATCAGGTATAGTTGTTGTACTGTCGTGTGCAGCCATGTCTGTAGGATACGTAAAGTAATCAAACTTTATTACGTATGATTTATCAGGGTACGGATACATTAAATAGTTATTATCGGGTGTTCGTACTACGTGAGTAGGCACACTTCCTTTATCAAACTGTGCAACTGTAACTCCACTAGAGTGAGCAGATGCAGTACTAGAGCTTGCACCTCGTGTTACACCTGTAAGATCGTTACCAAGTGTGCCTGTGTAAGATATAATTTCGTTACCTATATGTGCAGTACCTGAAGAATCAAACCCTGTAGTAGATGTAAGTGTCAGTGTAGTTACTGAGTCAGAGTGTGATCCATTTAATGTTGTAGTTGTTATTTCATCTTCTTGTTCTACTGCTCTACTTACGTAGTCATTATAATTTAAGATAGAAAGTTGACCTCCGCTAACTGCCAAGTCACTATCTTTAACTATTCTAAACGTGTTGTAGTCTACAACTTTGGTGGTTGTAGGCAATGAGTATCTAACTACTCCAGCCGTAAGTGTTTGTGATTTTGTTGCGTGATTAAAAGGGTAGTTATATTCTCTTTGATTTATATATCTTACAGCTTCATTGATAGCAGTCTTAGCTTGTGTTTGAATACCTCTAGACGATGAAAAAGTTGAACTAGTTAATTCAACTTCGTTTAGTCGTGCAAGTACTTTATTAGTTAAAGTTAGATATGTTTCTGCCATCTAAATATCTTTCATAATTTAAAGTAAGCTTTGGGGGCCAAGTTAGACCCAGCCCCCGATATGCTTTTATTAGGCCAATGTGTCTCTATCGACTTCATCGGCTGATGTGCTTCCCTGTTCGGAAACGTCCATCAATAGAGCGTAAACTCTAAGCTTACCTGCTGAGAAGGTAGCACCAGAACCTGCAAAAGTTAGGTCTAGTGTATCTGCTGAAGACAGGACAACTTCTGCTGAAGGTGTAACGCTTGGCGCATATGCCAAGTCTGAAGCACCGTCAATGTCAAATGCTGTAACATATTCGTCAGCGTCTGCTGCACCCAATGTTATAGTAGCATCTGTACCTGTGTTCATAGTTGCTGAAGTTACAACTTGGACACCAGCATGAAGTATATGAGTGTTAGCTGGTAGTGTAATACATTGTACTACGTCACCAGATGAACAATCAATAGCTTGTGCAGTCAAGTCAATTATTAGTTCGACTTGATACGGCATACGGCCTCTGTTAGAGTTACCTGTAGCAGGAAGTAAAAGTGATGTTATAGTAGCCATTTCTTAATCTCCCCTTACGCTGCGTTATATACGGCTTGAACAAGAGCTTCTGGACGAAGGATCTTTCTGCCATACAAGTGCATACCACGAACAATGTCAGCAAAGCTGTCAGGGTCACGATATGATTCGGTTTTATTGATCTGCTCTGCAGTAGCAACAGCAGAATCGTGTCCAGCCATAATTACACCGTAGTTAGAAAGCTGGTTCGCTGTACCAGAAGTACCCGGACCTGTTCCAACTGCAGGTAAGTTGCTTGAACTGTATACTCTGAAACCGCCTAAGTTGTTAACAACTAGACCATTACGTATACTTCCTGATGCTCCGAAGTCTGCATTGTGAAGACGAGAATCCTCATCACGTAGCATCTCCATGAACACTGGATCTACAACTAGCCAACGTCCACCTGAATCAACTTGCTGTTGATCAAGTAGTCTAGCCATACGAGATACAACCATCAATGGTGATGCTGTAGCTGTTGGCAAGGATGTTGCACCCGGCATACGTGGAGTCAGCGGAATGGAGTGCGTTCCTGCTGAAGTAGTAGTGATGTTACCAAAGTCACCTTTATTTAGTTTCATGCTGGAAAGAAGTTCATCTGTTCCTGCAGTTGAAACTGCCACACTACCATTTACAGTTGAGTTAACTGTATCTGCTGCACTGTGAATTGATGATTGTTTGTAACCTGATAGGTAGCCCAATACATCTTGGTCGTACTGGTCAGCCAAACGATATGCTGCTCTATCAGAAGCAAGTTGCATAAAGTTTACGTGGCTGTGAGCTTCTTCAATGTCGTCAATCTTGAAAGCAAAGTAGTTTGATTTGTCGATTGTCAACGAGAAGTCCTCATCGTCAAGGTCTTGTGGTAGAATAGTTGTACCACGAGCATAGGCCTTAACTGAGATTTCAGGCTCTTTGATTATTTTAACAGTATCGCCTTGTGACGCAATTTCACCGAAGTAATCAGAGTTAGTAATATCTCCAACTACGGTAGACTTGCGAAAAGCAACCTGTACTTTCTTCGAGTAGATAATCGAAGAGAAGTTTCCGTTTGGCAGGTTACCATAACCTGCTGCTGTTGAAAAAGCCATGTTAAATTCCTCCTATGGATGTTTGGCTTACGAATTAAGCTAAACGGTAGTAATAAGAGGCTGAACGGTCAGGGTGCAATTCAAGCAAGACTAGCTATTCTTAACTTTTATTGGGCCTTTGGTATCAGGTAGGTCTTATCGGTTAGTTTAGACTTTGTGTTGAAATATAAACACTGTGGGTAGCTTACTTAAAAGGGCCACTAGTTTTTATAGGTAGTACTAGTTATATCAAAGTGAGACATATTTGTCAACACTTTTTTTTATCGGGCTGCACCTGTCATATCGTAGACAAATCGCCCTGTACGCATCGCTTCCATTATTTCATCGGAACGATCTTCGTATTCTTTAGCTGACATTTTCTGTACGTCAGACTCTGTAATTTTTCCACTAGCTTCATCTGCATCTACTGATGTACGTCCTTTCTTAGTGACGATAGCTGTAGCTGCTTTTTTAGCTGAAGCTTTTTTAGTTTTATTAACTATATTGTTGTCTGCTTTGTAAAGATCTATTACTCGTGCTACAGAAGCAGGATCATCTTCGTTTATATATAAAGCATCTTTAACCCACTTAGGTTGTACTTCTACCCAATCATGGAATACATCACTCTCTTTTAGTTCGTCAAAGTCTGAATGTATAGCTCGTATTTCTGCTTCAGCTTTAGCTCTGTTCGCATCTGCTGCAATTTCATCTAGACGAGTAAGCCTTTCATCGGCTGCATCGTACATAGCTTTAGCTTCTTTCTTAGCTAGTGTAGCTACAATGTTAGCTACATCAGGATACTTTTCTTTCCAAGCTTCTAGTTCAGCTTCAGTAGTAGGAGTAGTAAGTTTAGAAGGGTCAGCTATTTTAGCTTCTAAAGTTTTAACTTGTTCAACCAATTTGTTTTGGTGTCTACGAAGATCATCATATCTTTTCTTATATGTTTTTTCTTCTCGTGTTAATTCTTTATCGTCACCTTCTTCTTTTTTAACTTCTACTTTTTCTTCTTTTTCTTTAGAGGCTTCTGCTTTTACAGGTTCTTCTTTAGTATCTGTTTCAGCTTGTACTTCTTCTGTAGCTTCTTCTGCTTGTTCTTTACGAGAGTTAAGAAGTTCTTCTATTTCTTTTTCTTCTTTCTCTGCTCTGCGTCTATTTGCATTAGAGTGTTTGCTGTCAACAAAGCCAGCAGTCTTAGGTGTTTCCATAGTTGTTAATTCGGGCATATTATATTCCTTTTATGTTGGGGCCAGCATCACCGGGTAGCCTTATAGTTGTTTTGCCTTATAGTTATTTTTTAGTCTTGGTCTTCTTCTTAGTAGGTTTCTTTAGTAGTCCACCTTTATTCATTCCAAATTCTCTACTGCCACCTCTACTTCTAGTAGCACCTGCTGCTTCAGCAGCTTTGTCAGATTTTTCTTCTTTTTCTGTTTGTGGGGGTGGCGTGTAATCTCTAGCTCTTTCTGCAAGACTTCTACCTGATGGATCAGGTTCTTGGTACGCATCAACACGTTCTCTTATTGCAGCGTCTTTTATTTCTTTTTGTTTTCCTTGCATTTCTTCCATGTAACTTTGCGATCTTACAGGTATACCCCTTGCACCTTCGTAGCTAGGTGTAGTTTTAGCGGTTTTAACAGTTGAATCTTTTTTAGTTGCTTGATCAACGCCAAACTTTTTATCAAGTTGAGCTTGAGTTGCATAACCATACCAACCTTTAGTTCCGTACTCTCCTGCTTTTTTACCAAGCATATTTTGTACTCCGGGGTTTTTAAATATACCTGCTTCCGCTATAGCGTTTGCTCTTTCTGTTTTACTTAGATCTTCATTAGTCCATATTTCTTTCATTAGTTCTGCTGCTTTTTTGTTTGCAACATTAGTAGATCCTTCTATCATTTTATCTAAAGCTTTAGTAATGTCGTTACGATGATCTTCAGCTAATTTACCTGTAACTGCACCTGTAACACTAGGGATTATTTCAAGAAGACCTCCGCTTCCTTTACTAGACTCAGCTATTAACTGTCCTAATTGACTTATGTTTGCTTCACTAGGATGAGGACGAATAGGAATTTCTCCGGGTCTATTTCCACCAGATAAACCTGAATCTTGATCTTGTTGTTGTTTATATTGTGCTAACTCTGGGCTACCTTGTACAAAGTATCCTGAATTTATTAATGTATTGTAAGCATTTGAGTCTACAGGTTTACCACCTATGTATTGTAATACTTGTACTTCTCCTGTCGCAGGATTTACAAATGTAACAAGAGATGTTTCACCTGTTGATTCTTCTACTGTAGGAGTTGTTCCTGTTGCAGGAGTTACATAAGGGTTTAATGCAGAGCTTATTGTACTAGCACCCGGAGATGCAAATTGACTCAAAGGATAGTAACTAGATGGAATAGATTGAGGTATAGGATTTCCTGTTATAGGATCATTAAGTCCTCCTTCTTGAAACCCTTTTATAACGCCTCCTTCGTTCATCATACTTTGGAGCATTTGCATTTCTGCTTCAGTTATAGGTGGTTGTCCTTGTGCTAATTGATCTTGCATAGGCATCTCTGCAGGTACAGGTTCTCCACCTATTCTTCCAGTAGCTTCCATAACAGACAATCCTAGCATTGCATCCTTACGTAAGTCTTCAAAGAATTTTACACCGTAATATCTAACTACATTAGCTGGAACAACATATTCTCCGTCACTAAGTTTGGCATCTACATCATCACGTACTTCATTAGCCATACTACCGGGTGGTATTTCATTTCCACTTACAGGATCTCTAGTCATTCCATCATCTTCTAGCCTGCCCATTTGACCTGCACCAAACATTTCCATTTGTTGTTCCATAGCCATTAGTAAAATCCTTTTGTTTTTTCATCATTGTTAAATTCATCTCTCATATACTTTAAACGTCTAAGTGCAGCTATCTCACCTTGCGCTCTGTATATTTTTTCGACATCTACTTCTTGTTCTAATCTTTTATGTACTAGTGTAATAGACTCATCTAAGTACTCTAAAAAAGAATCCCATACAGGTTTTGTGTTTACTATTTGTTTTAGTTCTCTCATGCTGCAACTTTTTTACGCATTAAGCCACGTTTTTTTACAAGACCACCTTTACTAAATCTAGCTTGTGCTACTTTAGGAAAAAATTTAAAGTTAGTTATATCTAAAAGAGTAGCAGGTTTATCAAGATTAGGAAATACATTTGAGAACCCACTCATTATTTGCAGATCTTCAGGATTTCTTCCTCGTACTGCTGAGTCTATAACATCACCTAACAAACCAGCTTTTTCAATTTCTTCTCTTTGCTCACTAGTGTACCTATACGGAATTTTATATTCTGTTTTTGTAATTTTATTATCACTTTGAGAAATAAATTTATCTATTGTTTTTTGTAAACCTCTGTTGTAAATCATATCATATTTTGAACTTACTATGTCAATAGGCTCGTTTGCCATATCAGTTAAACTTGGCATTAACTCTGTACCTGCTGCTCCTCTTTGTAGTGCTATTTGTTCTGCAGAAGGAAAAACAATTTTATTAACTTTTTTCATTTTTGCGTGTACTATTAAAGCTTGTAATAATTGTGATAAAAACTCAGTAGCTGGCGCAGGGTCTTTTAGTGGATCAGAAGATTTTACAACTACTGGTCCTGCTTCTGTTTGTTCTACATATCTATTAGCCATTAAAACAAGATTTTTAAAATCACTTTGAAGCTCTTCAACAATCATTATTTTTTCTTTAGTTTTAGGATCAATAAAAAAACTACCTCTTGTATGAGCTAAAGACATAGGTTGAAAGTGTTGTCCGTAATGACTAATTAAATCATCATCTGTAGCTAACGCTAATTTATTTTTAGGGTCTAGTTTTGTTAAAACTTCTCTATTACCTCTAGGTGTAGATAAATTTAAAGATATTTCAAAGTATTCTTCATTAAAAAATTTTTGATTTATACCCATTAGATTAACTGAAGGATCAAAAATATCTTGGCGTTGGTCTGATCCATATTTAGTTTGTAACCTGTCTGTTGTAATTCTTGCATCTAAATATAATGCATTTTCTTTATATAAATTTATAAACTCTTCTTTAGAATACAACTTATTAGGATCACTTTTTTCTAATTCATTTAATTTTGCTTTTAGTCCACCAAAAGAATACTCAAACTTTTTACTTAGTTTTGGTATTTCTGGAGTAATAGTATTTTTTAGTGCAGTAATTGTTAATCCTTTTTCAGGAAATTTCATATTACTAATTGTATTTTCTACAGGACTATAATAATTTAATAGTAATTTTCCTATGGGGAGTCCGTAACTACCTCTTATATTTGCATCTGATTCTTTTATTGTTCGTCCTGCTATAGGATCATATTTAAGCTGCATCTCTCTAATTTTAGTAGGAGTCATATCTTTCATGCCAAAACTTTCAGAGAATTTTTTACCTTCTGGATTACCTCGCACATAAGATGTAAAATCTAGTTCATCAGGCTGTACATTTTCTGTCTCTCCTAAAAAATCTAAATATTCTTTTTCTTTTCGCATATACTCATCAAAATTTCTTTTTTCAGAAATACTTCTAGGATCAGCCAAAGTATATCCTTTATATTCTGCAAAAAGTTTTCTGTCTTGTAGAAGTTTTTCTTTTTCTAATTTCGTTACAGGTCTATCTTTAAAAAGAGGATTTAGTACTCCTCCTTCTAGTACTTTTTCAAATTGACTTTCTTTTATAGATGCAGGTGGAAGAGGAGGAGCTACTTCATCAACTCTTTCTTTGAATAAATCAAACAAATTATTTATAGAATTGTTTATTTTATCTGCTATTTTCTTTGATGTTGACTTAGGAATCATTACTGTACATTTCCTGTAAAGCCTTGTTCACCCGGTATTGGAGCAGTACCTGTACCTATGTTGCCACCGCCTGATCCTTGGGTATCTTGAACTTGTACTCCTGCTGGAGGTTGTTTAGGAGGAGGACTAGCAGGTGGTCTACCTGTAGGAGGAGCAACAGGTGGTGCGCCTTGCGGAGGAGCAGCTTCTTGTGGGTTTTCTTCTTTAAACTTTTTAAATAATTCTGCTTGTATTGCAGCATCTCCCATAGAGTTAGTAACTTTATCAGGATCTAAGTCCATGCTTTTAGCTATCTCTCTAATTACATAATCCATCTTAGCAAATGGAGCAAGTACAGGATTTTGTACGACACCTAAGAATTGCATTAGTCGTTGACTACGTACTTCATTAGCCATCAAGCTTTCAGTACCACTTGCTTTAACTTCTAAATCACCACGTATTTCAGTATCAAAATCAAACTGCATATTAAAACTAAAGAATGCCTTACCTAGTGGTGCTAATAAATAGTCGTCAACATTTTTAACTACTGTTCGTATGCTACCATTTGCCGCACCCATAAGCATAGAGATACCTGATGCAGTTCGCCCTACACCTTGAATACCTGTTTGTCCGTGAGCAAAACTAGGAAAGCCTGTGCTTTCGTCAGCTAGTACACGAGCCTTGTCAAATAGTTGCATATTTTCATTTGCAACATTAGGAAACTTAGTACCAAAAACACCTTGTCCCGGTGCGCCACCTTGTCGTCTAAATACTTTACCGGGATACACACTCATGTCTTGACCGGGAACTAAGTTAGTTTCGTCTACTTCTATGAGTAAGTTACCACTTAGTACAGCATTGTCTACAGCCATACGCATAAACCCATTCATAAGAGTTTGTGTATCGTCCATGTTTTCAGCTATACCCACACCAAAAAAACTATAAGGGTTGATTTCGTAAGGTACAGCATAGTAAGGTAGTATAGCTGGTTTAAACGGATTCATAACTAAACGCAGTACTTGCCCATTACATACCCAAATATTTACGCTGATCTCATCAGAGTCTTTTAGTTCAGTAGGTATATCAATTTCATAGTCTTCTAATAAATCTACATCTACAAAACCCCAAAATTCTTTTACATCATAACGCTCTGCAGAACTTTGCTGTGCGTCATCTTCCATTTCTTGTTCCCACCATTTCTTTTCGTAGGACTCTCCTAGTTCAATAGCGTTATCTATTGCGTTAGATCTAAAGAAAGGACGTTTTTTTAAAGCTCTCATTTGAGAACGAGACATTTTGTGTCTTTCTAAACAGTACTCAGATTCATCCATATTAGCTGCATCAGGGTCAGGATAAAAATTCCATACTGATACGTAATTAGTAGACGGAACAGTTTTTACTACAGGATCATAGTTACCTTCATCATCCCAGTTAGGATATTCTTTATTTATTGCAAGTGGACCTTTCATAATACCTGTACCAAACAAAGCTAATTCAAATGCAGCTAATCGTAATTGTTTATTAGCATTAGCTTCTTCTAGCTGGTCATGTATTTTCTTTTCCATTTTCTTAGCTGCAACCATTGCAGGATGATAAGTTATTCCTGATGGGGTAGCAGCAGGAGCTTCTACTAAAAGATCTGCAACAGTATCTAATTTTTTTTCTATTGGCCCAAGTCTAGATTTTAAAGTCTCTAATGTATCACCCGGTTTTAATACTGTATCAGGAGTTAATAAGGGAGCAGGTTGTTCTTTTGAAAAAGCAGCTTTTGATTCTTCTGAAACTTTTTGTCCTATAGGATCACTTTCAAAAGACACCGTTTCTGCAACACCATCAGGCAATCGTGTAGGATTTACAGTTAAAGGAAAATTACTGTTTCCAAATAATACATCAACTATTTGTCCGTATGCAGCAAGAGTTTTAGTTTTAGTAACTTTTACAAATACTCTAGATCTTTCTGCTTCAGTAAATTTAACATCTGCAGAATATAAACCTCTATAGTTTCTGTAAGCACTCATCCATCTTTGTTCATCAACAAATCTAGCATCTTCAGCTTTTTTAAATTGCTGATCAACTAATTGTACAATAGTACCAGACTTAGGGTCGTCTGAGTTTTCTGTATCTTTAATATCATCTAATGAAGAAGATGCATCAGTTTCCATAAAGTTGTTTGTATCAGTCATAAGTATTAGTATCCAAATGTAGGATCAGAAGCTTGAAAGCCTGATCGTTGGGTTGCTGGGTTAAAATCCCATATTGAACTGCGAGGTCGTGTCATTATACCGTATCTTAAAGCATCATACAAGTGGTCTTCTGCTTTAGTATCTACATCCTCTGAGTTATTTTTATCTAACGGTAACGCAGGTAGCTGCGATATTGTATTTGTACAGGTAGACATGAATACGAGGCGAGGTGCATCAGTAAACTCGTCTACCTGCAGGCGTCTATGTAGCTCGTTTTTACCTGCCACTCTTGAGCCTTTAGAACGATCAGAAGGACGCCATCTGCATCCCTTCATATTCATCTGTTCAGCAAGGCTTGGACCTGTATCACCTCTTTTATGCCAAAGGGAGCTATCCAAGACACCGTATCTAATTGTTCCGTCTTCTTGTTCAGCATCTAATATCATATCTGCTAAGTCTGTAGCTGTAACTTTAGAACAATATAATTCTCTGTACACAATTAATTGATCATCAGGAGCAACTGCAATCCAAAGTACACCTGTGTGGCTCCCATATCCATAGTCACAGGATCGAAATCTAGCCCAACTTTGAGGTATTTTAAAAGGATCAATTACGTGTATCTTTCTATTAAATTCAGGAAATGCTGCTCCTTCACTGACATCCCAGTTACCATCTAGTAATTGTTTTCTTTGATGCTCTGGTAATGACAAAAGCATTGCTTCGTAGTCACCGCCTTCAGCAAGATAAGGGTTATCAAATAAACTTGCAGGTATAAACCTACGTTTAAATAAAGGTTCTCCTTCTTTAGAGTGACCTTTAGGAAAAGTAATAGTATCTCCTGTCTCTATGTTTGTAGCCCAAAATGACTTTCTTGATGGTGATGGATCTATAAACATTTTCTTAACCCATTGATGTCCTGCACCTCCGGGGTTTGTAGTAGCTCTCATGTACAAACCTAATTCTTTAGAGTATGCACTACGCAAACGAGATCTCATATAATCCCAAGCGTATGGAGAACTCCACTGTGTTAACTCGTCAAAACCTATCCAGTTAAACGCTTGTCCTTGATATCGTGTTACATCTAAGTCTTTGTCTAGATACGACATCCAAAGTCTACCACCTCTAGGAGCAATCCACTGGCTTTTTCGTTCTGACCACTTTATACCGGGTATAGCACGAGGATAAAGTTCTTGGCTTTTTTGTATAAGTTCTCTTAGTTCTTCTGTAGTGTGTCGAACTAGTAGTCCACTAAAGTTTGCGTTGTTTAATCCATGTAGTGGGTCAGCTAACATAGCGTAAGATTTACCACCACCTGCTGCTCCACCGTAAAGTACTTCTCTTTCAGATGAAGACAAGAAGTCCGTCTGTGGTCCTTTGTTAGGTTTAAAGACTACATCTTGGGCTTCTTGTACATCGTATGCTGGTGCTATAGGTTTAGCAGGTACAGCTTCAATTTCTTTAACTAGAGTAGGTTCCGACTTTTTGCGTTTCGAGGTTCTCGATTTCTTGGAGCGTTTGGGCAAGTCGTTGGGCAAGCCTACGTTTAATAGTAACTGTTTTTTTACGTTTTCGCTCAATGTCTATTCTTTTCTTTAGTCCCATGTGGGATATACTTCGGCCTGTTTGTCTGGATAACCATTGAGCTACTTCTCTATAACTGTATTGTAGTAAATGTTTTTTAGCTACTTCTAATGCTTCTAGCTCATCAATTACAGGATCTAATAGTCTGTCATTGTCGTCATTAATTTTATAACCAAACGGTACAGTTTTTAACGATACTCTAGCAATAGTATGCCAGTGTTTTTCTTTTCCTCTTTTAGGTTTAGGTAATTCCCAATACCCTAAATCTTCACGTTTTATTCGTTCTTACCTTCTTTAGCTGGTAATATAAATACACCGCCACCAGATGAATTAACATCTACACGATCTACTTTACCAAATCCACCTCTATCTAATAAGTCTTTAGCTGCTGACATCTTGTCTCGTATTCCTAACTCAGTAGGATCGTCTAAAGCTTTAGCCATAGCTACAGCAGCTTTAGGTGCAATCTGAGCAAGGTAGTCAGTTGTTGCACTAACTATCTCATCCTTTAAAGAATCAGTTACAGCTTTAGTTGGTGTGTTTTCACTGTAACCTGCAAGTCTTTTTGCAGCAACGTGACTGCCTCCAGCTTCTTCAAACAATACTTCTAAAAACTTTTTTTGATTGTCAGTTAATACTCGTGTCATTTTTTATGAACTTTCTGTACTTCAAACGAAGCTTTCTTTACTGCACCTGCGTGAGGCTTATATTCACCTTTCATCAGCTTGTATCCTTTACCTGCTTTCATCCAGTGAAAACCTTTTGGTGCTTCTACAGTTTTGTTTGCCATGTTATTCTCCTGCCATTTCTAATGCTGCTTCTAATGTCTCATCGTTTCTACGTGACCACCCTCTACCAAATGTTTTAAACGTAGAAAGGCTTTCGTAAAACTCTTGACGAACAGAGTGCATCTTAACTATTACATCGTGAGGTTTTATAGCGTGAGTAGCTTTAACTGTCATAGGGCCAATAGCACCATCAGCAGTAGCACCAACCACCCTCTGTAACGCTTTCGCTGCCCTGCCCATTCCACTATTAACACCCCAATCAAACACAGACCAATCCACTCCACTAGGTAGATCATCACAATGCCCCCTATCCCAGTAATTACTTCTGTATATAGGTGAGACATCAATCTTTGTTAATGCTCTCATCTCAGCTTCAGTAGCGTTACGCTTGATGTACTTTTCGTATACTGCTTTCGTAACACCTAAGTTGGTCATGCCACCCGGATCGTCAGGATGATTTACGAAACCACCTTCGTGGTGTAAAAGCATATCTAAACATTTAGAGAAGTTTGCTGCACTCATTTCTTAGCTATGCCTTTGCTCTTTTCCCAGCTACGTAAACCGCCAAGCCCCAACATTCCCATAAGAACAGTCATAAGACTACCCATATCAAATGCAGGTAAAGGTGGTAGTGTAGCTCCAAACATTGTAGCAAAGAATAAAATGCAAGGCTGCAAGATAAAGTGATACAGCAATGCAATTCCACAGATCCAGCCTACAAAAGGTCGCCATCCTCCAATAAACAAAGAACCAGACTTTGCCTCTTCTTGATTAACTTTAATCTGAGACATAGCTAGTTCTTGTGCGTGGCGTTCAGCCATAGTGCTTATCTCGTGAGCGAGAGCATTCTTTTGGTCTTTGTCTTCAATAAACTTGTCAAGAAGACCAGTGACAGGTGATATAAGTTGAGCTAACATTATTTAACTTTCTTCTTTGCCATACCACCTTTATTCATAAAGCCCATTTTATTACGTACAGCTTTAGGTAGTTTTTTTAAACCTTTTTGATTAGCTGCAGGTTTTTTCATAGACATCCCACCTTCTGCATAACCCATCATTTTTTTCTTTTTAGCCATGCCACCACCCATATAGTTTGATGGTTTTTGTTTAGTCATACTGCCAGCTAATTTTAACTTCATTACATCCATTCCTCTACCTGCACAGCCACCACTTTTTTTCTTTGTCATTGCCATTGTTTATAAATCCTTTTACTAATTTCAAAACGCTCAACACCAATGTCTCGCAGTTCTCTGTCTGTCATGTTTTGTAATCTCCAGTAGTTGGCTCTTCGTTCTTGTGCAGCTACTGCTCTGCGCCATAAATTTTTTAGCATGATATACTTCCTTTTTTTAATAAAGTAGGTCAGGGAGTCTGACTTACTACGGAAGTTATATCACACTTAGTTATAACATAAAATTGCTTTTATTGCAACCCTGTTATGTGTTTTTACTTCTTTTTGCAATCACAGAAACCTGACCACCCAAATAGGTATAGTACAATTCCTGTAGCAATTAGTCCTGCAAGTCCAGTGCTGCCTAGCATTTCAATTAGCTCAACTATGTTAGCAACTGCATTACCTAAGAATATTAGATTGCTTGATCCTACTAGCATCGAAGCTACGATAGATAATGTGATAAGCGAAATTCCTATTTCAGTAATACTTGCAATAGATGTTCGTATTTTATCCATGATATATATTCCTTTTTATTTTCTTCTTTTTCTTCTTTTATATTTTGTTTTACCTGATAATGGTTCTTCGGGATTTGTTCCTCTTAGTCCCCTGCCTCTTCCTTGACCGGGTTTTCTATAACGATCACCAGCTTCAACTACTCTAGAACCTTTTGTCTTTCCTCCCTTTTGTTTTAACTGCTCGTTACTAACTTCGTTATCTGTTGCATTAGCTTTTCTTTTTAATGGACCCTTTGGACCTTTAATTATAAGCATAGTTGCAGCGTTTGCTTTGCTGCTTAAAAAACTAGGTGGTTTCTTTTTCTTTTTTACTTTTGTTGTTGCTACAGTTATTTTTTCTTTACGAAGTTCATCAATTTTTTTATTTAATTGTTTTATTTTTGCTACTGTGTCACCTGATTTTATTCTTAATCTTGCTATTTTTAATTTGCGTTCTGTACCTTTATCAGACTCTACTTCTTTTTTAGGTCTTTTCTTTGGAGGAGGAGATTTGATAGGAGCTTTTAAATCTTCAGCGTAAGCAGCAATCATAACTCTACCTTTTTTATCTGTATAGTAAAGACTTCCAGCTTTTTTAGCTGCTGCAATACTAGAATACTTACCTGCATTTTTTTGAGCTTCTTTAGCAGACATACCTTTAGCTTTAAGTTTTGAGTTAATCCATTGAGTTAATTTACTTGCCATTGTGTATTCCTTTTATTTTATGTATCTGTACCTGTATTATTCTTGTCCCAGTTTATACATTTTACATCTATTATTTTAGAAGCAGGAAATTTTTGTCTTAAATAAGGTAATCCTACAGTTTGTAATTGTTCATAGCATATTGCTTCAGTTTTAAATACAGGTCCACCAAATGTCGTACATTCTGTACTAACATACAGGGAACATATGAGAGCTAACGGTGTCCACATACAGTTACCACTTTACCTTGTCTGCCCAGTAAGCTGCACTTAACTTACCACGCTTAATATTTTTACGATGTCTAGCTTTAAAACTTTTACGTTTAGCTTTCATCTTTGCAGACTCGCCAGCTTTAGCTTTACCTGCAGTCTTTGCGCCTTGCTCACCAAAGCGTATCATTTTTATAGTGTCGCCTTCTTTAGCGAGAACTACGTGAGATTTAGTTGGGTGTTTAGGAGTACGTTTAGGTTTGTTGTAACCTGCAAATGTTTCGCCTCTATACGTTATACTCATTTAGTTACCTGCCAATGGGTTATCTATTGCACGTTGTATTTTTTTATCTAAGGCTGCTTCTAAGTTATCTAACTTCTGATCTAGCTTTGACATCTTAGAATCCATACGTTCCTCAAAAGAACTGATAGTAGATTCAAACCGTAGTTCAAAAGTATTAATAACTCCTCGTACATCTTCTATGTTTTGGCGATTACGAGAGTCTTGTTTTTCTAAACGTGCTTCTTGTTTATCTATATTAGCGTTTATCTTGTCTGACTTAACTTCAATAGCGTTGTTTGTCTCTGCTGTATCTTGGTTAAGATCCATTCGTAGATCGTGTAGATCTGTTTGTAGTTGAGCAGAAATAGCTTTTACAGAATTAATTTGCTCTCGTATAACTGCTGAAGTTGCAGCGTCTACTTCTTTGAGTGCTTTAAACTCTGCACTTATAATACCTAGCTCACCTTCTACCATAGTCATGTGATTATCTATATGAGATAGATCAGGCGATACATAGTTTTCTGTAGCTTCACGTAAATCTAAAAATTCTTGGTACAAAGTAAATCCACCCCATGCACCAGAGCCTAATGCTCCTAATAAAGGTAAAGCCCAAAACAGTTTTCCACCTGTAATTTTAGCTCCACCTATTTCTACTTCTGCCATGTATTATCCTAACTAATGTGTCTTAGTTTTACTTAAAGCTGTTGCTCCCATAAAACCTAAGACAACCCCCATTTGAGCTACAAGAAAAGTATTTAAGAATCCTGAAGCACTTTCCATTCTAGCAGTATTTATAATTGGTGTCAATAGTAGTACAACAGTAAGGATACTTGTAGCCATAGCTAACCACGCCATTATGCGTTGTGTATCCATAAGTTTGTCTTCGTTTTCTAAACGCACCCACCGTTCATGGCGGTCCATTTCTTCGTCTGTAATAACGCCATCACCATCTGTGTCAGCAATAGCGTATTTAGAGCCATTCTCTAACTTCTTAGTCATATTATACTTTCCGATACGACCTAGTTTTTTTAGCTATAGTTTTAGGTTGTTTACTAAATTGTTTACCTTTTTTAGTATCTTGTCTTTTCTTTCTTGTAGTTGCAGCGTATTCGCTACTAGATAAAGACTTAATTGCGCTTGAAGGTAAATATCTTTCACCAGTTTTATTAGATGGTTTCCCACTTTTAGTTCGCCACTTCTGTTTTGTCCATGATTTTAAACTCTTTTGACTAGCCTTTAGTGCCACTATTTGTATCCTCCACCTTTAGCTTTGTAGCGGCTGGCTAGGAGTTGGGCTTTACGAGCAGACCATTGGCCCGGCTTTCCACCCTTACTCCCAGCTTTAACTTGATTAAAAAGATTCTTTCTCATTGTAGGCTTAGTATAGTTACCAGCTTTGTTAACAGTCGATTTCTTTTTTACAGCCATGTTAATCTACCTTATTAATCTGTGTAACTAAGTCCCGGTGTACGAGTTATTTGCACTGCTTTTAAGTGTATCGCAGAATCTGCGTTTGTACTTAAAATAGTCAAATAAGGAACTACAACATCACCATCATCAAAAGTAAATGTTGCTGTTGTACTTGGCGCAGCTAAAGTACCTGCACTCATAACGGCAGCACCAATGTGTGAGAATGTCACAACACCAGCAGAAGATACTTCAACTTTAAATCTGTGATTGCCACTAGCTGCAGTTGCTTCAGTTGAGTCAACATAAGCAGTTGTACCGTCATTAAGTCTACTTGCTATCTGAACATCATCTGCTGATTGCACACCAAAAGTTACGTAGTCAGTGTAAAGACCATCACCTGAAGCTGCTGCTACAGTAGCTGGGTGACCTGTTTCAAACTCTTCTACTTTTCTAAATCCGATTGAAACACAATCTTGGTCAGTAAAGTCAACACTATTAAATGTTGCATCGAAAGTCATTGCGTGTGTACCAATAGTACAAGCAGCACCTCCACCAAACTGAGTTCCACCAAAGATAAGTTCTAGACCTGTGTTGTCTGCTGTTGCGGCATCACCTTGTAGGTTTAGACCTGCTGCTGTGCCATTTGTGTCAGTAGCTGGGATTGTACCCTCTACCATAAAGCCACTTGCAGCAACTGTGTGCGCTCCAATCATGCTACCTTGAACTGGTGTAACTTGACCATTCTTTCCGGGGAAAAGCATACTGAATAATTCACCGTCTGCCATTACTCCATCAGCACCGCCTGCGCCTGTGAGTGTTGACACAATAGGAGTAGGACATGAAATGTAATCCCAATCTATTATGTTAACAGGTGATGCTCTTGTTATTGCACCAGTAATATCTATTCCGTCTTTAAACTCAACGGATGATTCGTATTCTTCAATACCTTGTGTAATTGTAGTAGTTGCCATATTATATTATCCTTTTTTAAATATGTTTATTGTAGTACCAAACGCATAGTAACGTCACTGCCACCTACACGTTGATAGTTTAAGTACTGTAGTGTAGTACCTGATTTGGGTACAACTAAAGTATGTAACCCTGCCGCAAGTTTTAGATCATTTGCTGTAGATATTGCGGCTGTTGAAGATGCACTAAAATTGTAGTATATCTCCGCTGATAGATGTACGATAACGGCTCCTGCAGTTGTTACATTTGTACTACCTGCACTGCTCCCTACAGTGACAGCAGACTGAACTAAAAAGCTGCTATTAGTTCCTACATCATTAATGGATGTTGTTGACGATGTTGTCATATTGTATCTCTCCTATTTATATTGCAAATCAATTAATGCATTCATATTTACGTGGGATTTTCCTGTTAGCATAAATGACGCAAAGTTATTATCTTTTATTTCTGCGTCAGGTACAACCCCACTTGTAAAGAAACCTTGGATGTCTGGCAACATTTTTTGTGCTGAAAAGAACTCCTTAGTGTCTCCTAGTACCTGCATTACAATGAGTGTCTTTAATTGATTCGCAGAATCATATCTGCCTTTGTCACCCATCTTCTTAACGATCTTACTACCTGCTTTTTGTTTAGCTTCTTTTTTTTCTGCTTTAGTTTTTGGTTTAGTAGCTTTCTTCTTTATTACTTTAGCTGCAGGTTTTTCTTTTGTTTCTTCTTGTTTTTTAGTTTCTGTTTTCTTAGGTTCAGGTTTAGCCTCTTTTTCTGTAGGCTCTTCCTTTACTTCTTCTTCCTGAGTCTCTGTTTCTGGTTCGTCTTGCGCTTCAGGTTCTGGTTGTGACTCAGGTTCTGGTTCTACTGTTTCTTTTTGCGGCTCTGGGTCAGGAGTACTCTCTGCTGGTTCAGGCTCCGATACTGCTGCCACTTCTATTTCTTCTACTGGTGCTTCTGTTACTTCTACAACCTCTACATCCATTTCCATTTCTACATCTACTGCAGTTACTGGAGCTTCCATTGTCATGTCTGGCATATCAAACTCTAGATCCATCTCTGGCATTTCTAAGTCCATCTCAAAATCCATCTCAAAGTCTAGCTCTAGTTCTAGTTCTACAGACTCATATGAATCTTCGTTTGTGTCTCCTCCATCTATTGGTTCAAAGTTTAAGTCACCATCTGGTTGTTCTACTGGTATATTATTATCAAAGATTTCTTTTACTATTTCTATTTCTGTATCACTAGCACCGTCATTGTGTAATACATATTGTTCAACTGTCGTTATTGACTGTAGTACAATCTGACTCACTACGTTATACAACACATTGATCGTCACATCATCAAACATTGGCCCTATAGCCAAGTTGATATCTCTGCCTCCTACTTCAACGATGAGAGAAGTAAGAGAATCAGCAAAGTCAAAACCACCAGTGTACTCTGCATATCCGCTTGATACACCTGCTGCTGATAGTACGTCTGTTCCTGCGAAAGCGGTAGTAGTTCCATCTTTACCTGTTATATGCATATAGATACTGTCACTAGCATCTTGTTTGTCTACTTTAATGGTATAAGTTGTTCTTCCACCTTTTTCTATATTTAGACTTGATATATTTATTGTTTGTATAAAAGTTGTACCCATGTTAGGTACACCCATTGTAGATGTTGAGTTACCACTTCCAGTTATCATTGCACATCTATCTGTGCCTAAACTACCACACGAATTGCCAGTTGGCATACTTGCTGGTCCTTGGCCTCCCCAATCACTGTCCATATCACCTTGTTTGCTAGATGATACATAGGTAGAGTCAGATGATATAAGGTTACCTGAGTCTTCATTAGTTACTGTATCAGTTGTCGTTACAGTTGTTGTTACAGTAGTCGTTAAAGTTCCTTGTCCATCATTTTGTGTTGTCTCTGTTACAGTCTCAACTATTGTTTCTAGTACTACAGGATCACAAAGACCTACCGTTCCTGATGGACATATCTCTTCTGCCTTAGATAAGGAGCAGCATAAGGATAGCACCAAT
>Ga0209992_10002031_pt1 | contig 19533 bp, 17 predicted proteins | sample 2SBtaG_2_FD_182564 | JGI IMG/M metagenome (GOLD analysis project Ga0209992, IMG submission 182564) | Deep subsurface microbial communities from Kolumbo volcano to uncover new lineages of life (NeLLi) - 2SBTROV12_ACTIVE470 metaG (SPAdes)... | ecosystem: Environmental > Aquatic > Marine >... | reverse complement strand
CGGATTGGCAACTCACCATGATTCGCGGTTGTGAGCCAGAATCCACCATCTGCATCAGAAAAATCTTCCAACAATCGTTCAGTTATTGATAATGCTCTTGTGATACAGTTTTCATTATCTGTTCTAATACCCCAGTTTAGCAAACCAAGGGCAGCCCATGCGTGGTCATCAAGAAAACCGGGGCCGCCATCAGTTTCACCGCGCCAAGTCCGTAAAACTGAACCATTTTCACTGCTTGACCGCTCAAGCAATCCTTGAACGATATGTTCAGCAATTTCAGTTGCTAAATCGTCATCAAGTTGTGAAAGTGCCACCAGTAGCATCCCGTTCCAAGATGTCAAAACCTTGTCATCCGTGCCAGGCCGAGCGCGTTCCGCTCGTTTTTTTAGCAATGAATGACGCATTTCTTCCTCTTTTTCATCACCAAGTTCCTCAACATCTGAAAGTGCTAATACACTACTTCCACTATTTTCGAAGTTCCCTTCTTTCGTAATTGTCCAGCGAGCGCAAGCGAGTTCACCATCTTTTTCTCCTAAGACGTCGACAATTTGTTCTGGAGTCCAGACATAGAATGCCCCTTCTTCGCTGTGTCCTGTGCCATCGTCAGAATCTGCATCTAGCGTTGACCAAACCCCACCATTAGGGTCAAGCATCTCTCGTTTTAGCCATTCAAGAGTTAATTGGATAACCCTTTGATGAACCGATTTTTCTCCAACTCCATCTCGTAGTGCGCGGGTGTGGATAGGCAAGAGAAGTGCATTATCATACAGCATTTTTTCAAAGTGAGGTACTGCCCATGCGATGTCAACACAGTATCGGTGCCAACCGCCGCCAAGATGGTCAAATAATCCTCTCTCAGACATATAACGTAGTGATACTTCAGCGGCTTTCCTAGATTCGTCTGAACCATATCTCAGTAAAGCCTCAAGTTCCATTGGGTGAGGGAATTTAGGAGCGCCACCAAAGCCGCCATTTTGTGAATCAAAAATTTTCAAGGAATGTTGTACTGAACCTTCAATCACCACCTCAATTAGTTCTTTTTGGTCAATTTCATCACTACTTGAGTTGGCTGCCATTTTATTGATGTGCTCGATTATCAAATCTGAGTTATTGACTAAACTTTCTCGTTGGCCACTCCACGCATCACTCATTGTGATAACCAATTGAGGCCAAGATGGTCTGCCATGGCCTTGCTTAGGTGGGAAGTATGTTCCAGCAAAGAATGGCTTGAGTGTGTGTGGGTCAAGAAAAGCGTTGAGGGGCCAGCCACCTTGGCCAGTCATCACTTGGCAAGCGGCCATGTAAAGAGCATCAACATCGGGCCGCTCTTCTCTATCAACCTTAATGCAAATTAATTTTTCATTCATCAAAGAAGCAATTTCCTCATCATCAAATGATTCATGCTCCATCACATGACACCAGTGGCAAGCAGCATAGCCGATTGAGACTAGTAATGGCCGGTCCATTTCACGGGCTAATTCAATTGCTGTATCATCCCAAGGTTGCCATGCAACTGGATTTGATGCGTGTTGGAGAAGATAAGGTGAAGTGCACTCTGCCAATCTGTTTGTAGGCTCTTGCTTGTTCATCTCCATCCCTCCTTTATTTTGAAAATAAATTCAATTTAATGGCATTATTCACCATGTGCTTCCAATAGGTCAAGAGGGATTATTGCCAACGCCTCTTCGTGGGTACTTTCTAGGCTAACTGGACATGCTACTCCTTCTTCGGCTGCATCCATCCATGTTTGGGCGCACACACACCACCTGTCCCCGGGCACAAGACCAGGGAAGTTGAATTGCGGGGCTGGAGTAATCAAATCATTACCTTTTGAGCGAGCGAATTCAAGAAAATCTTTGGTTAAAATACAACATACAACATGGAGCCCACGGTCGGTCTTGTCGGTGTTACAGCAACCATCTCGATGCCAACCCGTGAGAGGGTCCATTGAGCATGGTGCAAGGTCGGTGCCAAGGACGTTGATACTTTCGTGCATGATGGTTGGCTAACTGCTTGAGGATATTAACCCGTGTCCGCACAAATATTCAGCGAGTAATTTCACGGCCAATGATAAGCCTTTGAATTTCAGATGCACCTTCATAAATTTGGAAGACCTTGGCCGCTCTCATTAATCTAGCAACTGGATATTCCTCTGAATATCCATATCCGCCAAAAATTTGCACCGCTTCAATTGTAATTTCGGTTGCCATATCAGCGCAAAAGCGCTTGGCATGAGCGGCTGCTTCGGTATTTGGCTGACCATTATCAGCAAGCCAAGCAGATTTCCACACCAACATTCTTCCAGCCTCAATTTTTGTTTTCATATCGGTGAGTTTTGCCATAATCATTTGATGATTGAAAATTGATTTACCAAAAGTCTCTCTTTCTAGAGAGTAGGCAAGTGCGTGTTCATAGGCAGCGCGAGCAACCCCTACAGCGTGTGCAGACACACAGGGTCTTGAGAGGTCAAAAGCGCTCATTGCATTGAACCAGCCATTTCCTTCTTTTCCACCAACAAGGTTCTCCTTGGGAACTTTCACATTTTCAAAAATCACTGAGCGCGTGTCAGAACAACGTTGCCCCATGACATCTTCTTTCTTGCCAATGCTGACTCCTTCCCAGTTAGATTCAACGATGAATCCTGACATTCCTTTGTAGCCAGCCTCCTTATCGGTATAAGCGAGAACAAAAAACCAATCAGCAAATTTTGCTCCGGTGATGAACATTTTTGTACCATTAAGTAAGTAGTGGTCGCCATCCAGTACTGCATTTGTATTGATTCCCTGTACGTCACTTCCAGCCACAGGTTCGGTAACACAATATGAGCAGAGTGCACCTTGGTTGACCAACATTCCAAGGTACTTTTCTTTCTGTTCCTCAGTTCCACCAGTGATGATAGGCGCCGCGGTCAAACCATTGGCGTATGCTGCAGTTGCAAATCCTGGGTCACCCCAAGCAAGTTCCTCCTGCACAATCACTTCTGCCATAACTCCCATGCCCATTCCTCCATTGGATTCAGGGATGTGTAAATTGGTTAGACCAGTTTCGTGACAAAGGCGAATTGCCTGGCGCGGATATTCTCGATTATTGTCCCAGTGCTCTGAGTTTGGGCGCAGTTCAGTCTCTGCAAATTCGTGAGCAAGTTCACGTAACATCTCTTCTTCTTCAGACAGAGAGAACTCGACCATGTTTAGGGGAGAGGTCATTCTGCCTTTACTATTGGCATTTATTTGCCACCCTGTCTACGCTAGGTAAGATAGTAAAGTAAGCCGATGAAAACAGCATAGCAGGTGATTAAAATTCCACCTTCTTGACGGTTGAACTTGAAATCAGTCCACATGAATACCAATGCAAGTGCTGTACAAAACAGAGTTGCAGGGAAGATTAGTTGGTAGAACAGACTTGTGTTGTAAACCGTAATTGGATTTACTAATGCGGCTAATCCTACAGATAGAAGCGGGTCGGTGATGTTTGAGCCGATTAGAGTCCCAACAGCGACCCCAGTGCTCTTTCGTGCGGCTAAAATTGCAACTGCTAGTTCTGGAACTGAAGTGCCAATTGCTGCCAAGGTAGTTCCTACAACTGCTGAAGGGACTCCTAACTCAACAGCAATATTGGCGGCTGATTCTACTACTCTAGCAGAGGCAAACATTGCTAATCCTAATCCGACTAAAAGCATAACACAATATGCAGCACCAGTCCAATTCATTTCAAATCCAGATTCAGACCGAATGTCCTCAATCATCTCAAATTCTTGGGTGCGAATTTTATCACGATGTTGAACTAAATATGAGATGTAGAACACATAAAGCAAACAAAGCAATGCTCCTTCAATTCGATTCAAATCATCATCAATTATTATCAGCATTGAAAGCAGAAGAACTGCAGCGAACATCATTGTTCCATCTCGCTTTATCCAGTCTGGTTTCACCTTCATCGGTCTGACAATAACAACGATTCCTAGAATCAGTGTAATTTGTACTAGAACAGATCCGAAGATGTTACCAAGTGCAAAATCAGTAGCACAATCTGCTGCTCCTAATAGGCACGGATTTTGAGATGCTTCCCAAGCCGCCTGAGTTGAAATCAAAATCTCTGGAAGTGATGTTCCTAAAGACACAATTGTCAAGCCAATAACAATTTCAGCAATTCCAACTCGGCGTGCCAATCCTTTCGCTCCTTCAACGAAGAAATCTGCGGATGTTATTAGAAGTCCAATGGCAAGTAGTAGAAAGAAGCCACTGACTGCCATCCCTGGGAGACTATGGTCACCTTCAGTTATGGTCCCTAAACCCATCATAGCAAGGAATAATGAAGCAATAATCAATACTTGATTCCACATAAAAAGTGAGAGAATTCCTCGCACTTTGGTCTTGCGGGGGGTGCGTACTGGGCTGGGCTCTTCCTTTGCCTCAACACTCTCCTCAAGGTTGCTCTCCTCATCCTTGGACATGCCTCAAACCTAGCCTGCGCTAACACCGTTAACACAATACACTATCGCCTCAACTTTTGTCAATTTGAACAAACGTGCCTAAGGTGTTGAATCACTAAGTCCACATCTGGGATGTTGTGGTCCTCAAGGGTCGGAGAAAATGGCACTGGAGTATCCAATGCTCCTATCACTATTGGAGCGGCCTCTAGATGATAGAATGCTTCTTCTTGGATGCGACTTGAAATCGTGTGTCCAAATCCGCCGGTATATTGTGCCTCTTGTAGAACGATGAAACGGCCAGTTTTCTTGACTGATTGGACGCAGGTAGCGGCATCAAAAGGCAGGATTGTTCGCAGGTCTACGATTTCAATTTCAATTCCATCTGCAGCTAGGATTTGTGCTGCTTTGAGGGCAACATGAACCATCGCCCCATAGGTGATGATGGTAGCATTTTCACCACCGCGTAAGATGTTTGCTTTACCGATTTTGAATTGGCCTGTGCCTGAATCAAGGTGTTTTAGGACACTATCCTTGTCAATCATTTGATTGATGTTATCACCCCATCCAGTCAAACCACCCCTGAGCCCATACATTCCGATATGTTCGAGGAATACGACGGGGTCGGGTAGTTCTGCTGCTTCAACTAGCAAATCGTAGGCGTCTTGAGGGGTTGATGGGAACAGAATTGTCAGTCCCGGGTCATTGGCGAACCATGACTCAATCATGTTCGCATGAAATGGTCCTGAGCGAGTTTTGCCACCTAGTGGGATTCTAACAACGAGCGGGACATCAGCGCCCCAGCGCCATCGTAATTGAGCGGCGTTGTTAATCAGCGGATTCATTGCTAAGGCGGCGAATCCTCCAAACTGAATTTCAGCGACTGGTCTCATTCCAGCCAAAGCAGCGCCAGTGGCAGCGTGAATGATAATCGCCTCAGAGAGAGGCATATCAAGCAATAAATCTCCATGGCCTTTGGCTCTCAAAGGCAAATTCATGCCAAAGGCCCCAGCAACTTCCATGTCTTCACCCATGAACACGGTTCGGCTACCCCAACGCTCAGCAATGGCTACCATACCTTGCTGAATTGCTCGGCTGAAAGAAGACGAACCGGACCCAGAAGAAAACTCAACAGAGATTTCACCCGAAATTGTGGTCTCTGATGTATCATCCCCTGATTTTCCTGCTAACCTTGAGAGTTGGTCAGCGTGGGTGTCAGAGTCGTGAAAACTTGTAATTCCTGTGGTGACACTTTCCCCTTCTGGCCAAAGCATGTCATTTAGTGTGGCTCGTGCCTTATCGACATTGGATTTTTCCTCTTGTTCAATACGCGTTAGTTCTTCACCCTCAACCCCGAGTTTCTTGAGTAAGGAGTGGTGCTTAGGCAGTGGGTCTTTTTCCTCCCAATAGGCTAACAGGTCACGGTTTACGTATCCGGGGGGATTACCGCTTTCTGCACCTAAGTATAGGTCGTCGTGATGGTGTGCATGGCCACAGCCACGCATTGTTTCAACATGAATTAGAGTAGGTCCGCCACCGGTTAATGCAAATTCACGAGCGGTGGCGGTGGAAGCATAGAATGCGGCTGGGTCTGAGCCATCAATTGTCCAAGATGGTAGCCCAACTGCTTTACCTTTGTCAGCCCATAATTCAGCATTGTTTTGAGCGGATGGAAACGTGTCCAACGCAATTTGGTTGTTTTGGATCATGTATGCAATTGGTAATCCTCTAGCACCTGCGAAATTCAGTGCCTCCCAAAATTCACCACTGCTTGAACAGCCTTCGCCTACAGGTGCTAGTTGGAAACGCTCTAATTCCATTCGCTGGCTAGCAAGGGCAATTCCAGTAGTTGTGGCTGAGGCAATTGGTAAGGGAGCAGTTGGTGGCAGAACACCAATCGGCCAATTGCCAATATGCAAATCGCGTCCACCTGCATTTTCATGGCCTCCACTCATCAAGGATTGAGATTTTCCAGTCTGTGCAGCAAAAATCTCAGCAGGAGTTTGGCCCATGGCTAGAGCAAGACCTACGTCTCGAATCATTGGTGCAACGATGTCTCCAGTGTGGCGTTGGCCTGATGGTTGGTCGATTGCTCGATTCAATGCACTTGCACAAGCAACAACCGCCTCTTGCCAGGTTGAGCGGAATCCCTTACCGCCAAATTTTCCACCATCAGGCGTCTCGAGTCCATCCATAAACAGGTCTTTGAGATGTTCGTCAAGGTTTCGTGTACGTTGCATCCACCGTTGCCAATCAAGTCGTTGCTCAACTGTTACTGATTGTAGGTGAGCGATTCTACGAAGTGCAAGCCGTAAATCAATGACAAATCGTTTTGTTCGTCGCTGAAGATGTACTTCCCCACTGCGCCTTGGAATCACTTCGTCAGATGAAACAGCCTCAGTCAATTTTTCTTCCGAGCGCCGGAGGAGATTAGCGCTTATTCGCTGACATAACTGAGAAGAAAAATCATGGAATTCTTTGCCATTCCAGATTTCAATATCGGCGGTCATTTCATCCCATATAAATGCGAACACTCGCAGATGTCCATCCTGTTGTTGAGCGACTTCAGTCATCATCATTGAGCGGGCATCCGCCACTGTAAGTGGCGAAGAAAATTCTAGGTGAAATTTAGCCTCCCAGTTAGCACCAAAAATTGGCGGCAAGTCATCTTGTTGACTCACAAATCATTCCTCCTGACTACTGCGAGGTGAAGTCAGCCTTCAATTCATTCGTCAGTCAATCTTCATTTTCAGGCAGGAATCCCTCAAGTGCTTCCTTAGCATCTTGAGCCAAAATAACCGCATCCTCAACCCGGTGAGTGAGAGTGGAATCTTCTAATCGGCCAGGAATTCCAATTTCCCAAAGAAGTTCATGAAGTATCTCAAGAGTTCGCACAGTCATGTTTAGTGCATCGGGGTCGGTGGGGATTAGACCATTCTCTTCGGTTAGTAAAGCAACTTTCTCTGGTTGTTCGTCCAACACAGGGTCAAGTGCTGCCTCCAAGACCTGTTCAATATGCTCGGCTTGCCGGTCTAGAGCCTCCTCTAATCGGCTCATTCGTTGAGATTCTTCACCTTCACCATGTTCTTCAGTAGCGTCTAAAATGAGTGCATCAAAAGTTGTTCTGAGAATAGTTTTCAGGGTGTCAGGGTCAAGGTCTTCAAACCCATCAAGTTCTGCCTCAACTTTACCCATGATTTCGCTGACGAAATCATCTGACAGAGAATCTTCACCCAATAATTGCTCAAGAATTGGGAGACTCCAAGAAGGGTCACCTGCGGTGACTTGAATGTCAAAATAGCCGCCTTTCGTGCCTGTGTTTACATCTGCTGGAGGCGGCACGAACAACTTGTTAGCGTGTTTGGTCAATTGGCCGAGTAGTTTATTCATATCAACTGGTTTTGATAGAACCTCTGCAACCCCTGCTTGTGCCGCTGACATCAGATATTCTGAACCCGAATCTCCTGACATAATCACGACACGGCATTTCAGGTCAAATTCAGGGTCGGAAGTCAATTTGCTAGCGGTATCAACAGCATCGCCAGATTTCCAATCACTGTTCATTAATACAACATCAGGCATAGTTGCCAAAGCAGTACCTTCACACTGTCTTAGAGTAGCGGTTCTGGTTACTTCGTAACCCGCACGCTCGATAGAACCAGCAAGCAGATTGCGCCGCCCCTCGTTCTCATCAGCCACTATGACAGATGCCATTCAAGATGAGCGTAAAGCGGGGATGCCTTCAACCTTACAGCCCTCAATACTTCGGGACAGTGGAATCTAAGAGGTCTGACCAAGCGTGGATTCCACCGCTGAGATTTAGAATAGCGTGAGAAAACCCAGTATTTTTGAGGGCGTGAGTTGCGCTAAGCGAGCGCGCACCTGTGCGACAATAGACAACGATATCTCGGTCTTTTGGTAATTCATGGATTTTTACAAGCAATGACATCAATTCAATTCTAGCATCGGTCCCCGGTAAGGTTACGATTTCTGCTTCATTGGCACCTCTAACATCTAGTAAAAATGGCTGCCAACCTTCATCCAATTTCTTGACAAATTCATCTGGGCGGATTGAACCTAATCCTGGCGGGGGAAAGTCAGCAACTTTAGAGTCAGAGTTAGCCGTTGGCGTTGTTTCACAATATGCATCCAAGATTGTCAGTTTTGTTACTGGCTCACGCGCTGGTAAATCACCAACTTTCAAGGTCTTGAATCCGATGTTTTTTGCATCATAAATGAGCAATTTACCAGACAATGTTTCGCCAATTTCAAGAATGACTTTCAGAGCCTCAGTGGCCTGAATAGAGCCGATTACACCGGGTAATACCCCTAGTACCCCAGCCTCAGCACAAGAAGGTACAGCCTCTGGTGGTGGTGGGTCAGGAAATAGGTCGCGATAATTGGGCCCCCCAAGGTGGTTAAACAGGGAGGTTTGTCCTTCAAATCGGAAAATGCTCCCATAGACCCAAGGTTTCCCTAATATCTCACAGGCGTCAGAAATGATGTAGCGGGTTGGAATGTTGTCAACTCCATCAACAATGACATCATATTTTGCTAAGATTTCAAGGGCATTTTCAACGCCGAGCCTACAGTTGTGGATATCAACAGTTATTTCTGGATTTAAATCTGAGATTCTGCGAGCAGCCGATTCTACTTTTGCTTCCCCAACTGCTGAGTTTGAGTGGATGATTTGGCGTTGGAGATTTGTTAAATCAACCAAATCATCATCAACAATTCCTATGCGACCAATTCCAGCGGCCCCAAGATAGAGAAGTGCTGGAGAACCTAATCCTCCAGCACCGATGACACATACGCTTGCAGACTTCAATTTCTGCTGGCCTTCAATACCAACATCAGGAAGGATGAGATGGCGCGCGTAGCGCCCTCTTTCATCTGCTGTGAGGTCGCTCATTGGTCTGTGCGAAGTGCTACTCACCTATTCGGTTTGCCACTAGTTTTCTTCAAGCCACTTTTCAGCATCCATGGCGGCTTGGCAACCCATGCCAGCAGCAGTAATCGCTTGGCGGTAGCGTGTATCAACTACATCTCCAGCAGCGAATACACCGGGCACAGAGGTCATTGTGTGTTCTGAGTGAATGATATAGCCACTATCATCAGTTTGAACTTGTCCTTCAAGGAATGGAGTGTTTGGTGTGTGTCCTATTGCAATGAATGCACCAGTGCAGGAAATTTCGTGTTCGGAACCATTCCGTGGGTCCTCAAGTATCGCTCCGGATAACCCGGATTCATCAGATAACCAGCGCTTGACTTGGCGGTGTAGTAAAATCTCAATTTTCGGGTGGGCAGCCACACGGTCATACATTGTTTGAGAGGCTCGGAAGTACTCTCTTCGGTGTACGACTGTCACTTTTGAGGCAAAACGGGTAAGGAAATGGGCCTCTTCCATGGCCGAATCGCCTCCTCCCACCACAATAACTTCCTGGTCGCGGAAGAAAAATCCGTCACAAGTTGCACAGGTGCTTACACCCTTTCCTTTCTGTTCTTGTTCACCTTCTGCGTCTAGCCAAATTGCATCCGCTCCAGTGGTTATGATTATCGCTTTTGCCAAGTGTTCTTCACCTTCTACTGTCACTTTGAAGGGTCGAGATGAGAAGTCTACCTTCTCGACATTTTTGTCCTCAACTGTCAATCCAAATCTTTCAGCTTGTTGGCGTAATTCAGCCATCATTTCTGGGCCGCCGATTCCTTCAGGATATCCTGGGAAATTTTCGATGTCTGATGTTAGCATTAATTGGCCACCAGATGCATACCCTGCGAACATGAGAGGTTCAAGCATCGCTCTTGCTGTGTATAATCCGGCTGTGTATCCGGCTGGCCCTGAGCCGATGATGATGACGTTGTGTACATCTGCCATATGGTGGCGGGGGTGGAGACCCTTCATCAATCTTGAGAATGAAATTTAATTCAACATTTTGGCGATTGCCGCAATTGCGGCTCGAGCATGTGGTTCTAATCTAGGTTGAATGTGCTGCGGCTCAGCGCCTGGCCCAATAATCCCAAGTCCGACCGGTTTGTCAAATGCGAGTTGTGCCTCAATTAGAGATTTGATGACCGCTTGACCCATTGCTAAACCGTGTTGAGTCTCACCTTTCTCAATGATACCTAAACATGCGACTCCTGCGATGTTATCTTGTTCCAGCAGTCTTGCTGCTGCTAATGGTGCTTCCATTGATCCTGGGACCCAGACAACTTCGCCGACTTCAAGTCCATGTGCGAGTGCACTTTCAGTAGCAAACGCGAGCATCAACTCAACTTCTGTTCTGTGGAATTCTCCACAAACGATGCCAATACTGTTGCTCATCTCCTCACTTCCATTTTTGGGTTGGCTTCTTTGATTTCATTCTTATTGCTGGTTTGCTAGCATCTGTTTTGCCGCTTCAACAGCGGCCACTGTTGCAGAATCAAGTTCAAGATTCACTGTGTCTCCCTCCTGTTTTCCACCGATTGTTGTGACGGCAATAGTCTCAGGAATTAAGTGCACGTCAAATGAAGCAGTTGAGCGATTCACTTCACCTACTGTCAGACTAATCCCATCAATTGCAACAAATCCTTTTGGCATCAGGTAAGAAATTTCTTTTTCATCACAAGTTAACTGCAGAGTTCTGCCGTTTACTCCTTGTTTAATTTCGCTAATGGTGGCCACCGAAGTAACATGCCCTGATACATGGTGGCCTCCGATTTCATCACCAAATTTTAGGGAGCGCTCAATATTGGCTTGGGTGTTTTTTCTCTCAATATTTAGAGTAGTACAACGAATGGTCTCCTCAATTATGTCAAATTTTGCAGTTGTTTCAGTGATTTCAACTGCTGTCAAGCAGACACCATCAACTGCAACGCTAGCACCAATTTCTAATCCTTCAATGAGTTTTCCACCCAACTTCACGTCGATAGTTAAGACATCATCCCGCCCGATTGCTGTGGTAATTTCAGCAGTTCCTTGAACGATTCCACTAAACATCAATCCTCACTTCCCTCAACATCATCAATTTGCTTCCGGACTGCTGATAATTCAAGAATTCTGGAGATAATTTTGCGGGTACCATCAAGGTCGTCTGAGAGTCCTTCAACTCGACAGACGCGGATGTGTTCTTTGCCTCTTTTCAAGAGTTCTCCCTTAATCCATTCTTCTGCATGGTCTTGGTCATATCCAAGTGCGATGATATCGGGTTTTACCTCATCAAGAATGTCAAACATTGATTCGGATGGAGGAAGCCCGATGATTGCCACATCTACAGGTTTCAATCCTTCAACCATCCGCCTTCTCAAGTCCATTCCAGTAACAGGTTCGTGCTTTCTTTTTCTGACTGTTTCATCATGAGCAACTACTACTGTCAAATGCTCACCGAGAGCCTTTGCTTGCTCAAGATAGTGAAGGTGACCAGCATGAAGCAGGTCAAAGACTCCAACAGCCATCACCCGTGACATCAAATTCAACTCCTTGGTTGCCCCACTTCAATTCATTGATTGTCCATTGCTGCCAACAAATCAGCTCCGCTGATGATTGGAATCCCTCTTTCTTGGCCGTATTTCACGGCTTCTTCGAATGGTAGCGCACCATCGCCATCGGGTTGAAGCATTTCAGCCCCGATAGTGCATGCAACATTTCCCGACAAGCGGGCAATTGCAACTGCCAATTCAGTGTGGCCTTGCCGCGTAGCAAGCCCACCGGGTGATTCCCGACATAGAGGAATGTGCCCGGGTGTACGAAATTCTGAGCCAAGGGCAGTCATTGATTGCTCTCTGCTCACCTCTTTTTCCAGCAATTCTTTTGTCAATTCTCCAAAACGGCGAGTGGTTAAGGAGCGGTCACTATCAGTTATTCCTGTGAATGTATCTCGGTGGTTGAGTGATAAGGTGAAAGCACTTCGTGTATCATAGCGTAAATCATCGGTGATTAACACATCCAAAACAGGATGCTCCTCTACTAGTGAAGGGTTAGTGTGTAGGTCTTGGAGGTAAGGGAGGTCGAACAGTTCGGCCACATCATGACCAATTGCGAGAAAAAGCAAGCCGCCGCAATCTTTGCGTAATTGACGCATTACTTCCGGTGTTGCCGCAGTAGCAGGCCAAAGAAGGTCAGTTTCTCTCTCTCTAAAGTCAGAATCAAAGACTAAAACGGGATTTCCGTCACGAAATGCCGCAATTGCATCATCAAGTTGTGACCCGCCCATATATCGCGGAGGGGGCTTAGATACCCGTTACTTTCGGTCCGGTCATTTTTCATTATTTTATGAGGAGATTATTCATGCAATAACTTCCTCGGAGGCTCATAAGAGGTTGAGTGTGGATGAATCAAAGTGCTAGTCGCAGTTTACCAACTCTAGTTCTGTTGGTTTTACTCGCCTCAGCATTTTCCCCTGCTTTAGGTGGGGCTGTACAGAGTTCTGGCTCCGACCCTTTAGGGGTTGAGTTCCAAGATGTTAGTAATGTCACTGGGCTTGCAGATCTCTCACCTGGGCCACTTTCAAATTGGGCATCTTATGGTCCGGGAACCGCGTGGGGTGATTATGATGGGGATGGCGATTTAGATTTGTATGTCACCGCTCGATTTGACCAACTTGGGATGGAAACAGAAGAAAGTTTTGCAGATGGCACTGACCAGTCTGTGATTGATGCGGCAATAGAGGAAAACCGTTCTGGTCAGACGTTTTTGATGCGAAATGATGGCGGTCAATTTGTCGATGTTTCAGTATCTGCAGGTGTGAAATTAGTCAATTCAACAGCAATTGGTGCGTGTTGGGCAGATTATGATGGGGATGGAGATGTTGACCTTTACATCTCAAATTTCGGTATTGCAGACTTCTCATCTACGGCAGAAAATTCCGGTGGTGAAGACAACATCATGTTTTCAAACAATGGTGATGGCACATTTTCTGATGTTACTTCTCTTACAAATCTCGGAAATCCAGGGCACTCTGCTGGTGGAGTCTGGGCGGATTATGACCATGATGGCGACCTCGATTTGTACTCAATTAATTCTGGAATTGTAGATGAGAGGGATTTTGATATGTGGCCTGAAACCAATATCCTCTATCGGAACGAAGGTGATTCCAATGGTGATGGTGTTCCAGAATTTAGTGACCAGACGATTGAAGCGGGACGAATTTCAGGTCAAGAACTCAATCCATCTGAGGATTTCATCCCCGCAGTTTCTAACGAATCTCAGGATGAGGCTCCTGCTGGCGCTCAGGGTGGAGATGTAGTTCTAGGGAATGGGAATATTCTCTCGCCAGCAGGAACAGGAGTTTCTTGGGCTGCCTTATGGTTTGATTACAACAAAGATGGCTGGGAAGACCTGTTTATTGCTAGTGACTTTGGTATTTCTCCACTGTACGAAAATAATGGCGATGGAACCTTTGATTTAGTTACTGGCAAAGCCGGAATGTTACTTCAAGGAACTGGCATGGGTGCTCATGCTGCAGACTTAGATGCTGATGGGGATTTTGACCTATGTCAAACAAACTTTGGTCCCAATTTCATTTGGTATAATCAAAATGGGGAATCATTTGAAAGAGAATTAGATAGTGATTTCCACAATAATGATGAAAAGAGAATCACAGTAAACTGGGATTGCCATTTTTTTGATTATGACCTAGATGGTGATTTTGATTTATTCACAACTGCTGGACGTATCAACACTTATGTTCCAACTCAAGAAAATACATTGTTCAGAAACGATGGCAATGGTTGGTTAACCGATATAACAGTAGAAGCAGGATTAGGGGGCCATGAAAAGAGCATGGGTGCTTCAACAGTAGACTTTGATGGTGATGGAGATATCGACATCATTGTCGCTAACTCTGATGGGCCACTACAACTGTTTGAGAACAACGCTGCACAGATTACTGGAAATCATTGGCTTAAAGTTGCCCTACAAGGAAACCAATCAAACAGTTATGGAATTGGAATGTTGGTTGAGGTTGAATTATCCGATGGTAGTGTAATCGCACAACAAACCTACGCAGGTTCAGGTTATCTCGGTTCAGGCGACCCTGTTGTGCATTTTGGATTGGGGACTGAAACTCAAGTTAATGAAGTGAGAGTAAAATGGTCCACTGGACATATTCAGGTTGTACAAAATGTAAAGATTGACCAGACAATATTGGTCTTGGAAGAGGCTCCCCCACCGGAGGAGGGTAATTATCTCATTTGGGTTGCAATCGCAATTATCGTGATTGGTCTTGGTGGTGCAATCAAATTAAACCAAAACCGTAACAATTCTACCAATAGTGAAGTTGATTCAAATCCCTCAGGTGATTAATCAATTGGTTCAAATAGTTCGGAGTACAAACTTGAAATGGCGGAGGACTTTTTGGTTAATTTTTTGCCTGAAAGAGCCTGTCTGCACACAGTATTAACAAAGAACAGCGATTCGGCCGGGAGGTCGGAGGGATGATGGGATGTCACTAAAACTAGGTCCGGCGGGTGTTCCGCTCTCATGTAAGGGAAGAACAATCGTTGAAGGTATGGATGATATCACCACTCTCGGTCTTGAAACAATGGAGATTCAAACTGTACGAACAGTCCAACCAAAACACTTCGACCAGTACTGGCAAGCAGGAGTGCTTTCTCACAAAACCAATTTTGAGATGAACTTGCATGGTCCTTACTATGCTGAGTTGTTAGGGAATCGTCGTGAACGCAGTAGAACCTTAGCAAAAATGGAAGCCTCAATCCAAGCCGCCAAGGTTGTAAACGCTCGGCATATTGTATTCCATGTGGGACCATACCTTGGTTTTAGCAGAGGCAAAGATGCCAATGAGCAGGTTGCCAACATCATGGCTGGCGTAGTTGAGCGAGTTGGTGAATTATGGGGCGATAAATCCCTTGAAGAGCAACACATTGCATTTCCTTGGTTGAATGATGACACTCCTGCATTAGTTGGTATTGAGACCAGTGGCCGGCAAGAATTATGGGGCACTTTAGAGGAAGTTTTGGAGGTCAGTAATCACGTTGAAGGCACAGTTCCTGTACTCAATATGGCACATATCCATTCCCGCGGCCATGGCAGACTCAGAACTAGTGAAGATTATGGGGAATTATTCGATATGGTGCGTGACACTTTAGGTGGCAAAACATTCTATTGTCACTTTTCTGGAGTGGAACATCGCATGGGTAATGCGCTGCATTATACTCAAGTCAAGAAATCCGATTTGAAATTTGAGCCATTGGCAGAATTTTTGGCAGAAGATGGCGATTGGCTTGATGTTACTGTGATTTCAGATTCGCCATTGCTTGAGCACGATGCGATGTTTATGTTACAGCAATATGATCGTTCAAAACACAGGCTGATTGAGAAGCAAGCCCGTGATGAACGCCGAATAAAGTTGGCATTACAACAAGGCCTAGACCCAGAAGAGTTGGCAGCTAGAGAAGAAGAAGAAAAGAAGAAGCGTCTTGCAGCAGAAGAAGCAGAAGAAAATACTCCAAAGGGTAAAAAACCTGCTGAAAAACCAAAAGAGAAACCTGCTAAAAAACCTGCTGAAACCAAGGCAAAAAATGCCAAGGCAAAGAGCGATGCTAATGATATGTTTGATGATAATGATGATGATGACGATGACATCTTCTGAAATCAAGAACTATTCTATCTCCCTGAAATAGATTCACACCGAAAAATCGGTTCTTCCTTGACTTTGCTAAGGCAATCGTGATATTCCCTCTTAGACGGCCACTACCTAATGAGTGAGAAGAAGGCGTGGTATACACCATTCACTAAATCACTCATCAATACATCTGAAATTATTTTTCTCACCTCATCATTGCTGGCAATTGGTATCATAGTTTATGATTCAATCAATGATTTACGAAACACCAACCAAACTGAATGGACTTTGTTAGTAATTGTTGACATCATTCTTATTGGATACTTCATTACAATCCTTGCGGATTCACACTACAAAAGTGAAAACCGGGTTGAATGGTGGAAATGGAATTCTCTGCAAATAATTGCCTTATTCCCCCTTCTAGGCACTGCAATTCCTGGATTAGGTGGAGCAGGTGTGCTTAGATTCCTACTTCTAATCCCAGCAATTCAAGCAATTTTACGGATGCTAAATATCGCAGAAGGTGACGAAGTTTCAGTGCAAAAACGAATAACTCATCTATTCATTATCGTTTCAATTTTAACCCTCGCTGGCGCAGTTTTAACTCTCATGTTTGAACTTCAATATGAAGACGAGTGTATTGCTGACCCCACTTGTAATGATGCTACTCTTGTAGTGACTTTTGATAATTCGATTTGGTATGCCATTGAGACGATTACAACAGTTGGATATGGGGAATATTATCCACATTCCGTTGGAGCGAGGGTGGTTGCTACAATCTTGTTGTTCGTAGGAATCGGTATGTTTGGTACATTGGCTGCGACACTTTCTCAACTATTCTTCTCAGATCAGATGTGGAGAAACAAGCAACGTGAGGATTTTATTGCAAAACTTCACCTACTAACAGAACTTCATGACAAAGGAGACCTTTCGGATTCACAATTTGAGAGTGCAAAAAGAAGGCTTACATATATCCGCCAAGATGATGAACAAGGATTGATGGAATTAGATGCCGCTACCGGTGGGATTGCGAGGAAAAAATCAATTGACATTTCCGTGCGGAAAGAGCGTTTGGATGAAGCAAAACAATTCTTCAGTGAGATTGCTGAGAATGGTGATGCAAAAGAAAAGGAATGATGGTTCAGGGTTCAACCCAAAAACAGCATTATTCAATGGTTCTAATAAGCAACAGATAATTCGCCACTGATATGCACATGAGTGGCAAGATAATGATACCCTTCGGATTGATACTTTGCATCATTGGTGGTGTGGTGATGTTCTGGGGGGCCTCTGATGGTATTTCTGGCATGGAAGATGCTCAAATCTACGAAGGTAATGGAGGAGAGATTGAGTTAACTGGTATTTCAGATACTGCTTATCTAATCGTTGTAATGAGTGGAGAATATGCTGATGGCACCGATGCTTTAGGTGAACGAGGATATGTTAATCTGTCAGAAGAAGATTGTGAATTGATTAGCAATTTTACTATGCTAAACTCAGAGGGTGAGAATTTGTTTACCCCAGCGTGTGAAAATTCAGATGACACCACAGGTGGGGATGGAAACATACATATTGGATATATTTGCAAAATGGGTTGTGAAGACGGAACATACACTTGGGAAACTAATAACACAGACATCCAAATTTGGGATGCAGAAATGATAATAGGTGGTTTGTTCCAAATCTTAGGTGCCGGATTTGGCGGCTTTAGTGTGTGCTGTTGTGGCGGATTTATTGCATTTATTGGGATTATTTTAGGGTTTACTTTGAAAACACCTGAACAGAAAATGGCTCTAGCACAGGGGCACCAAACTCCAGGTGTAATGCCACAACAAGAAGGAACTATGCACTCAGTAGGAAATCATCCTGGAAATATTTGAGTTGGTTTCTGTATTCATCATTGATGATATAACGACTTAGGGCGTTCTTGATATGCAGGCAAGGAGTGGAGTTTCTATGGCAGATGTTGGTGAGTTCATCCAAATAGGAATTCTTACTTCATCAGACCGTGCAAGTAGTGGTGAGTATGAAGACCTGAGCGGCCCAGCAATTCATGCCTTTTTTGAAGAGGCCTTAATTTCTGAATGGAATGCAATTTCTGTTGTTATCGAAGATGAGCAAGCGGCTATTGAGGCCGCTCTCATTGATTTGATAGATGTGCAGGGTTGCAATCTAGTAGTCACTACTGGTGGCACAGGTCCCGCACCTAGAGATGTCACACCAGAAGCAACAGAGGCTGTATGCAGTAGAATGTTGCCGGGATTTGGTGAACAGATGCGGGCAATATCACTTAGATTTGTACCAACTGCAATTTTATCGCGCCAAAGTGCTGGAATCCGCGGTCAAGCATTGATCATTAATTTGCCAGGCGCGCCAAAAGCAATTCGCGAAACAATTGACGAAATTTTTGCCGCGGTTCCTTACTGTATTGATTTGATAGGTGGGCCTTACATCGAGACAGATTCTAATGTCGTGAAATCGTTCCGGCCTAAACACGCCCGCCGCTAGAATCGAGTGATTCTGATACAAACGCGCTTAAGAGAGAGGGGTAGGTCGGCGGGCCATGGCGAAATTGAAGAAGACTGACCTTGAAATCTCAAGAGACAATGATGAGATGCGAGAAATCTCTGTTACACTAGATTTCACACCGAATGCATTGGCATCGGTTCTTTACAAGCAAGGTGACACTGTTGTGTTAGCCTGCTGTACCAAGCAGAACTCTCTACCGCGATGGTTCCCTAGAGATGCAGACCGGGGGTGGATTCACTCCGAATATTCACTTTTGCCCGGTTCAACTGACTCGCGCTTCCAAAGAGAAAGAAGGGGTGCGAAGGGTCGTACTTACGAGATTGAGAGACTCATTGCTCGCTCACTACGTGGGGCGATTGACCTAGAGGCCCTTGGGCCTGTTGCTTTGACAGTTGATTGTGACGTACTGAATGCAGATGGGGGAACTCGTTGTGCTTCAATTACCGCGGCAAATATTGCTCTGAGGTTGGGAATTCGAAGATTAATTGCTAGTGGTGATTCGTTGCCTAAGGATTTGCGTCCTACTTTTGAGGACAAAAAATCTGGTTGGGAAGCACCAGAACTTGATGCAGATGCTCGTGATGCACACGAACGTTCTATTCTTGCTAATGACATTGCAGCAGTAAGTGTTGGCCTAGTTGATGGAGAGACTTTCCTAGATTTGGATTATATTCTTGATAGCAATGCAGATGTTGACATGAACGTTGTAATGACAAGTGATGGACGGTTCATTGAAGTTCAATCTACAGGCGAAGAATCAACTTATTCTCGTGAACAATTGAATGCGCTTGTGGACTTGGCAGAAATTGGGATGAAGCAGATTCATGATATTCAAGCCGAAGTCCTTGATGGCATAGAGTGAAATTGCTCGGCCAAAAGACTTGAAGAGAGAAGCGCAGTCCCCGAGGCATAAGCGATAGTAACTCAGCTGGGAGAGTGCCAGACTGAAGATCTGGAAGCCGCCGGTTCAAGTCCGGCCTATCGCACTTTGATGAGCCTCGTTCCTGATAG
>Ga0209992_10002028_pt1 | contig 19536 bp, 17 predicted proteins | sample 2SBtaG_2_FD_182564 | JGI IMG/M metagenome (GOLD analysis project Ga0209992, IMG submission 182564) | Deep subsurface microbial communities from Kolumbo volcano to uncover new lineages of life (NeLLi) - 2SBTROV12_ACTIVE470 metaG (SPAdes)... | ecosystem: Environmental > Aquatic > Marine >... | reverse complement strand
ACAATGATCCAGCCCGCAAAATGATTCAACTAGATAATGTCAGCCGCAGCTTCATCGTCGGCGATCAGACCGTCGCCGCATTGCGCGATATCAATCTTGATATTCCGGCGGGAGAATATGTTTCGATCATGGGGCCGTCAGGCTCCGGGAAATCGACCCTGCTCAATCTGATCGGGCTGCTGGATCGACCTAGTTCAGGCATTTATAAACTCGATGGTGGCAATGTCACTGCACTGGATGATGTGCAACAGGCCAAAGTGCGTAGCGAGAAGGTTGGTTTCGTATTCCAATCTTTTCATTTGGTACCGCGTTTGTCTGCTGAGATGAATATCGAATTACCGATGATACTCGCAGGCATCGCGCCAGAGGAACGACAGGAGCGTGTTGCCAAACTGGTCGAAAACTATGGTTTGAAAGATCGTGCCGACCATCGCCCCGATCAACTCTCGGGCGGGCAGCGCCAGCGTGTTGCGATCGCCCGTGCAACAAGCATGAACCCCACATTATTACTGGCCGACGAGCCGACAGGCAATTTGGATCAGGCCACAGGTAAAGAGGTGATGGGTTTGATCGAGCAATTGGTCGAACAGAATGTCACCGTGATACTCGTGACTCATGACCCGCTGCTCGGCGCAAGAGCACATCGCCAGTTGCATATGGTGGATGGACAAATCATCGGGGATTCAAGGCAGGCATCATGAGGATAACGGACGTCGCGCATTTTGCGACCGGCAGCTTGCGCGGTAGCAGAACACGCACGCTGTTGATGATGCTGGCGATGTCGATAGGTGTTGCAGCAGTAGTGGTACTCACTGCATTAGGTGAAGGTGCGCGCCGTTATGTGGTGAATCAATTTTCTTCACTTGGCACCAATCTTGTCATCGTTTTGCCGGGGCGTACAGAGACAGCAGGTATAGGCCCCGGTCTGATGTCAGGTCAAACACCTCGGGAAATCTCATTGGATGATGCACAGGCGATACTGCGTAGCCGTTCGGTAAAGCGCATCGCACCGTTGACGATAGGTTCCGCTACACTTTCACGTGAATCGTTGAACCGTGAGGTGGTCGTGCTGGGTTCAACTGCTGATTTACTTCCCGTTCGGCATATGGAAATGGGTATGGGGGAATTCCTGCCGACAGGTGATATACACGAGAGTACTTCGGTGTGCGTGCTAGGCAACCAGATCAAAAACGAACTGTTTGGTAATGATGTTGCTATCGGGCAGTGGGTGCGTCTGGGCGATAGGCGTTTCAGAGTGATCGGCATACTTTCTTCGCAAGGTGAATCCATGGGAATACGCACTGATGAATTGGTGATAATTCCGGTGGCTTCTTCACACCAGTTGCTCAATACCTCAGGTCTGTTTCGGGTACTGGTTGAAGCGAAGAGTAGGGATGCCATCGAATCTGCCAAGCGTGATGCCGAAGAAATCATGGCACTGAGACATAATGGTGAAAGGGATGTGACAGTCGTTACTCAAGATGCGGTGTTGCAGACTTTTGACCGCATTCTCACTGCGTTGACGATGGCAGTAGGGGGCATCGCCTCTATCAGTCTCGCCGTGGCAGGTGTACTCATTATGAATGTGATGTTGATTGCGGTGGCACAACGTGTCAAGGAGATTGGCTTACTCAAGGCGCTGGGTGCACCACCTGCCAAGATACGCCATTTATTCTTTGCAGAGGCGGCGTTGCTTTCAGGAATAGGTTGTCTGTTCGGATTGCTGATGGGCTACGCCGGTAGCTTTGCGATTGGATTGATGTATCCGGCTTTACCGGTCTCACCCCCCTGGTGGGCGGTGCTGGCAGCGACTGTCACGGCAATGGGTACCGGGATCCTTTTCAGCGTGTGGCCGGCACGTCGTGCGGCAATGCTTGATCCGGTCACTGCTTTGGCGGGGAAATAATGCTCTTACCTGATCTGATACGGCTGACCAGCTCCAGTTTCCTGACCTACCGGATGCGAAGCTTTTTGACCGGGTTGGGTATCGCCATCGGTATTGCCGCCGTTATTCTGTTGACCTCCATAGGCGAGGGTTTGCACAAGTTCATGCTGGCTGAGTTCTCCCAATTCGGAACCAATATCATCAGTGTGCAGCCCGGTAAGACACAGACGCAGGGCGGCAATGTCGGCATCTTCGGTTCGGTTAGAGAACTCACATTGGAGGATGCTGATGCCTTGCGTCGATTACCCTATGTGGAATCTGTCATTCCGGGGCTGATGGGTAATGCAGAGGTCAAGGCGAACGGCAGGGCACGCCGCACCATGATATTGGGTGAGGGTCGAGACTTTGGCAAGACTTTCACGATGAAAGTACTAAGCGGCACTATTTGGCCTGATGAAGATAATGGACAGGCACGGGCGTTGGCGGTGATCGGGTCAAAGATACATCAGGAAATATTTGACGGTGGGAATCCTCTTGGCAGTTACCTGCGCATCGGTGGACAGCGTTATCGGGTCATCGGTGTAATGGAGCCGAAGGGGCAGATACTGGGCATGGATATGGACGATGCGGTGTTCATTCCAGCGGCACGTGCGATGGAGTTGCTCAATCGTTCGGGATTGATGGAGGTCAATGTCAGTTACCGTCCTGATGTGGATGCTGACAAGATGATTGAAATCTTGAAAGAACGTCTGATCGAAAGGCATGGTCGCGAGGACTTTACCATCATCTCTCAGGAGCAGGCGTTGGAGGTGTTGAGCTCGGTGCTCAATATCCTCACCTTTGCGGTCGGTGCGTTAGGTGGGATTTCGTTGCTGGTTGGTGCTGTCGGTATTTTGACCATCATGACGATGGCGGTTACCGAGCGTACTTCGGAGATAGGCTTACTACGTGCCCTCGGGTCGCAGAAGCGTCAGATATTGATATTATTTCTCGGCGAGGCGATGCTGTTGTCGGCAGTGGGCGGGTTGTCAGGTTTGTTGCTCGGGGTGGGTATTGCGCAGGGATTTCATTTGCTGTTTCCGGCGTTGCCAGTGCATACGCCCTGGCTGTTTGCGCTTTTCGCCGAGTTGATGGCGATTAGTATCGGTCTGGCTGCCGGTGTTGCACCCGCGATGAGAGCGGCACGGCTAGACCCCGTCGAGGCACTGCATGCAGAGTGACATGCCACGCAGTTGCGACATCTTTTGCAAAGTCATCGACAACTATGGCGATATCGGGGTGGCATGGCGGTTGGCGCGGCAACTGGGCAATGAACATGGTCTGGTGGTGCGCTTATGGGTGGATGACCTGAATAGTTTTGCCAAGCTATGTCATGAAGCAAGCCCGTCAGCAGAGAGCCAAGAACTTCAAGGCGTTGAAGTCATTCGATGGGGTAATGAATTTCTAAAAGTACAACCTGCCCAACTAGTGATCGAAACGTTTGCCTGCAAACTGCCAGAAGCTTATATCTCAGCAATGGCGAAACTATCAGCGCATCCTGTCTGGATCAATCTTGAATATCTTTCGGCAGAGCATTGGGTCGAAAGCCATCACAAGTTGCCTTCGCCGCACAGCACGCTGCCATTGACCAAATACTTTTTCTTCCCGGGCTTTACCAAACAGACCGGTGGTTTGTTGTTGGAGCGTGATTTGTTGGCATATCGAGATTCATTTTTAACTGACAAAGCACGACAAGACTTATTTTGGCAGTCTATCGGTTTGGAAAAATCACCTGAAGATACCTTTAAGGTATCAATGTTCTGTTACGAAAATCCTGCATTGGCAGAATTGTTCGATGTATGGGCGCACGGTGAACAAGCGATACTGTGCCTGATTCCTGAGGGGCACATCATGCAACTGGTCGGACAATATTTCGATGATGATGATCCTGATGCTGGCAAGTCCTATTCACGGGGGAATCTACGAGTTCTCGCCCTGCCTTTTGTCGAACAAGAGCGCTACGATGAGTTGTTATGGCTATGTGATGTCAATTTCGTACGGGGAGAAGATTCATTCGTGCGAGCGCAATGGGCGGGCAAACCATTCATCTGGCACATATATCCTCAGCATGATGCGGTACATATGGATAAATTACAGGCTTATTTGGATAAATACTGCGCTTTGTTGGGCGTAACCGCATGTGCAGCCTTGAGAGATTATTGGTTGATATGGAATACAGCGAGTACGCTAGGGCAGGCTAGTTCGGCCGACTCAACTGAGGCATGGTCAGCGTTGATGGACGCGTTTGGAGAGCTTGAAAGCCATGCGAAGCAATGGGCGCAGCAGCTATCAGGCAATGATCTAGCATTGAATTTACTGGATTTTTTGCGGGAAATCGGTAAAATGCGCGCCTTGGAAAACGAAGGGCAGTAAACATGAAAACAGCACAGGAATTACGCGTAGGTAACGTCATCATGGTCGGTGGAGATCCCATGGTGATTCTGAGGGCTGAATACAGCCGTTCCGGTCGTAGCGGTTCAGTGGTCAAGATGAAGATGAAGAATCTTTTGACTGAAACAGCTAAAGAGACGGTATTCAACGCAGACGATAAATTCGACCAGATTATTCTGGATCGTAAGGAATGTACGTATTCCTATTTTTCTGATCCGATGTATGTATTCATGGATGAAGAATATAACCAGTACGAGATCGAAGCCGAGAGCATGGGTGACGCGCTTAATTACCTCGAAGACGGTATGGCGTGTGAAGTGGTGTTCTACAACGAAAAAGCCATTTCAGTTGAATTGCCGAATACTATCGTACGCGAGGTCATCTACACCGAGCCAGCGGTACGTGGTGATACCTCCGGCAAGGTGATGAAGCCAGCTAAGCTTAGCAATGGTTACGAAATACCCGTTGCAGCGTTCGTTAATATCGGTGACAAGATCGAGATCGATACCCGTACCAACGAGTTCAAAAAGCGCGCTTAATTCAATTAGCGTGAAACAAAAAAGCCAGCATTTAGGCTGGCTTTTTTGTTTGCTAAAACTATAACTTTTCTTTGAATTCGACGAGTAAGGCTGAAGATTTTTCAGGGTTGGATAACATTGCACCACTGATCCAGAATACGTCTTCCGCCCTGCTGCCCAGCGTATTGATCTTGGCCCGATGCAGGCGGATGTGACGCTGGTCAAACATTAATGCGATGCTTGCCAGCAATCCCGGTCTGTCACCAAATGTCAGAGACAATACCCTCATGCCTTTACGGTCGGGCTTGATTTCAGCCTTTACTTGAATAGGGAAGTGCTTCAACTGGCGGTTGATTCGACCGGACTCAGATGGTGAAATGGGCTTGGCCTGTTTGATTTGATCCGCTAGCTCGAATTCGATGTAATTCATGATGTCGCGGTATACGGTATCGCTTTGTATTGCAGCCATGACCTGAAAGCTGTTCAGTGCATAACCATGATGTGTGGTATGGATTCTAGCTTCGACGATGGTGTAATTCATACGGGCAAAAAAGTCGCAAATACGTGCGAATAGTCCGCGTTGATCCGCGCAATACACTAGGATTTGCAGCCCTTTTTCAGCCCTGCTCAGGCGTGAACTGACAACCGGTACGCTGCTGTTGACCCGGGAAGAAAGTTGACGGGTATGCCAAGCGATTTCATGTGCTTCATGATCGAGAAAGTAACTGTCATCAAGCTGTGCCCAGAGGAGTCGATAACTTTCCGGTGACAGTGCATACAGGTTCAAAGCGCTGGCTGCTTCATCACGTATCACCTCAAGTTGATTCGTGATTCGACCATCAGTCAGGAAACGCCGAGCCGAAGTAAACAAGTCTTCCATTAACTTGGCTTTCCAGGAATTCCATACCTTCGGACTGGTTCCGCGCACATCTGCGACAGTAAGTAAGTAGAGCGCAACGAGATGTCGATCATCTTTAACATTCTCCACGAACTCGGCAATGACCTCAGGGTCGGACAGATCCTTTTTTTGTGCGGTGGCAGAAAGGCTGAGGTGTTGTTCGACTAGCCATACCACCAATTCGGTGTCATCTCGACTAAGCTGGTGGTGCATGCAGAAAGTGTACGCATCCTTTTTGCCCAATTGCGCATGGTCACCGCCACGCCCCTTCGCAATGTCGTGGAACAAGCCAGCTAGATATAGCACTTCGGGGCGGGCAAATTCGCCTAGCAATTTACTGCATAGCGGGTATTCATGCGAAAACTCGGGAGTCGCGAAGCGGCGTAAGTTGCGAACCACCATCAGAATATGTTCATCCACGGTATAGACATGGAACAGGTCATGTTGCATTTGACCGACGATGCGCCCGAATGCGGGGATGTACGCACCGAGGATGCCGTACTGATTCATACGCCTCAATGCGTGGAGTACGCCTCGCGGTTGTTGAAGTATCTCAATAAATCTTTGTCTGTTCAGTGGGTCACGTCGAAATTGTGCATCGATATAGTGCTGTGCTCGCCAAAGTGCGCGTAATGTTTTGGCCGTAAGATCCGTCAGTTCAGTATTTTTTTCCATAATTAGAAAGAGTTCGAATATCGCTTCAGGCGTATGTTCGAACAGGTGCTCGTCACGAATATCAAGCAGCGTTCCCAGTGTTCTGAAACGTTCATTCAGTGGATGCTGAAGAGGTGTTTCATGAAACAAGTAGGTACGCAGATTTTGCAACATGATGGTATTGAACTGACGTATAGCACGTTTGGATTTATAGTAACGCTGCATCAGATGCTCACTGGCACGACGATTCGCAGAGGCGGCGATGCCCATCTGCTCGGCGAGTTCGGTCTGAATTTCAAAAATTAGTCGATCTTCTCGGCGTTTGGCAAGGTAGTGCAGTCGTATGCGCAAGGTTTGTAACAGCGTGTCGTGCCTAGCGATCTGGCGTGCTTCGGCAGAAGTAATCAATCCGGCTGAGGCAAGTTGAGTCCAGCGTGTTCCTAGTCCTGCTGCACGTGCGATCCAGTTGATGGTTTGCAGATCACGTAAACCTCCGGGGCTTTCCTTTAGATTAGGTTCCAGATTAAAGTCTGAGTCCTGAAAGCGCTCGTGACGTTTCTGCTGCTCATTGAGCTTGGCCAGAAAAAACTCACGAGTGTCTAGGTGTTGCCGCACAGTGTTGAGCAACTCGTTGAATATTCTACTTGATCCGCTTAACAGCCTAGTCTCAAGCAGGTTGGTCTGAACCGTGATGTCGGTGGACTCATCAATGCAATGTGGAATGGTTCGGATGCTGTGTCCGACCTCAAGCCCGATGTCCCAAAGCGAACCGATGAGTTGTTGCAACTTTTGTTGCAATGCTTCATCCGGCTCGGCATCCAGCAGAATCAAAAGATCAACGTCGGACTTGGGGTACAACTCGCCGCGTCCGTATCCACCTACAGCAATCAGTGCAATATTTTCCGGCATAGAGAGTTGTACCCAGATACGGCACAGATATCCGTCTATCAGCTTGCTGTGTGATTTCAGTAACCTAGCTGTTTTGCCGTCTTGCAGAAATTCATGTTCGAGAGCAAGGCGGTCGTTCCGCAAAGACTCGCGAAAATCAGCTATGGAATTATTCGCTAGGGGGGGGAGGGCAGCCATCAGATACGGTTAATACTTCGTAGCCGGAATCGGTGACCAGTATGGTGTGCTCATATTGTGCAGAAAGTGAGTGATCCTTGGTGACGACCGTCCATCCATCCCCCATTTGCTTGATGGCTGCTTTGCCAGCATTAATCATCGGCTCAATAGTGAACGTCATGCCGGGTTCCAGCTTCAGCCCGGTATTTTTTGTTCCGTAGTGCAAGACTTGCGGATCTTCATGGAAATTTTTGCCGATACCGTGCCCGCAGAACTCACGTACCACACTGTAACCCATCGGCTCCACAAAGCGTTGAATCGCATGTCCGATATCACCTAGATATGCGCCCGGCTTAACGGTATTGATGCCAAGCCAAAGTGCTTGATAGGTTGCTTCACATAATCGTCGAGCCAGAATCGAAGGTTCACCTACATAAAACATGCGACTACTGTCACCATGATATCCATCCTTTATGACCGTGATATCCAGATTAACGATGTCCCCATTCTTGAGTTTTTTGTCGGAGGGAATCCCGTGGCATATCTGATGGTTGATCGAAGTGCAAATGGATTTAGGGTAGGGGCTGTGTCCGTTCGGAGCGTAATTTAGTGGAGCAGGGATGCCTTCCTGAATATCGACGATCAAATCATGGCATAACTTGTCCAGCTCGTTGGTCGATACGCCTGCTTGGACGAAAGGGGTAATATAATCAAGCACTTCGCTAGTGAGCTTTCCAGCGATGCGCATTTTGTCAATTTCTGGTTTTGTTTTGATAGATACTGGCATTTTTTTGGTCGTTTTATGTAGCAATTTGGATGAATTTGAACAAAACAGCGGACTGTAATAATCAGCCCGCTGAATCAGGGTGTCACAATGTTTAATTCACTCGAACTTTGAATGATTCCTTGAGTTTTGAGCGAATTTCAACGCGACGATTTTTACTGCGCCCTTCAGGAGTTTCGTTAGTCGCGATAGGGTTTTCTGGCCCTAGTCCTTGGGTAAAGATACGATCTGCAGCGACGCCATTGGATACCAGGAATGCTTTAACCGACTCAGCGCGATCTTGCGAAAGCTTGATGTTTTTATCCAGCCTGCCGGAAATATCGGTATATCCAATTACAGTCAAATTAACATCCGAGTATTTCTCTGCATATTCCACTACGCTATTCAGTTGTTCAAATGCGTCACTTGTCAGCACTGCTGAATTGACTGCAAAGCTCGTACCTTCCAGCGTGATATTTTTTTCTGTAAAGCCAGTTTCATAGATAGGTGGCCTGATAGACAGGTAGGTCGCCAATGCTACGATGTCCTCTGCGGATAGGCGCCCAGCTATTAGCATCATCATGCCGGAGCGATCGTTGTCGCGGGTGTTTTTCTTGAAGTCGGTCAGCTGTTTAATTAAGTAATCTTTATGCTGCCCCCCCAGGATGGGGAAGAGCGGATTATTCAATGGCTCTCCCTGACCATGCTTGCCATGGCACATAACACAACGGAATGCGCCACTGTTTGCATTTCCTTCATTAAATATTTTTTCGCCTTCACGATATAGTGCCAATTCCTCCTCATTTTCTACAACTGGTCCCATCATCATGTTTTGGCTGGCAAAATAGGCCGCGATATCAAATAGCTCTGGGAATTCACCGACGCTCAGTGCCATATCAGTCATGGTTGGATCTTGACGTGCACCGTTTTGAAACTCACGAAACTGCTTTTGTATGTAATCAGCCCACTGCCCTGATAGTTTGGGGAAGATGCCAATCGCACTATTGCCATCTTCGCCATGGCAACCCTGACACAACCCAGAAGCTACTTTACCTCGCTCAGGATCGCCACTACCAATGCGTTGATTGATTTCTTCGGGAGTATCCCCAGCAAAGACGGAAGTCGCAATCAACAATGCCGCAGCGATGGCGACGGCAATCTGTTTTCCAATGTACGACATACTCCCCTCCTTTTTAACTTGGTAGTTACCGCGTAATTGTTCCGTATATGTGTTGATGCGTCAATTTTTCTTTAGGGTTAATGCTATCAGCGCATTGAATTACTGATAACGAAGCGCATCAATTGGATCCATTAAAGCAGCTTTACGAGCTGGATAGAATCCAAAAAAAATACCAATTGTCGCTGCAACGCCAAATGCCAATACAATTGAATTACCTGAAATAATGATAAAGGTATCGGTCAGATTTTCGACAAGGTAAGCACCACCAATACCCAGCACTAAGCCGATCATACAACCCGCGACTGAAATCATGATAGCTTCCAGCAGGAACTGCATGAGTATGTCACGTTCTCGTGCACCTATGGCCATTCGAATGCCGATCTCACGAGTACGCTCAGTCACCGACACTAGCATAATATTCATGATGCCGATTCCACCCACAAGAAGTGAAACAGAGGCGATCGCCCCCAGCAACATTGACATGATACGCGTATTCTCAGCTTCAGCTTCAGCCATGGCAGTTAGATTGCGTTGATAAAAGTCATTATCCATGCCATGTCGGAGCCGATGTCTCTGTCGTAACAGAGAGGTCATTGATTCTTCTGCGATATCCATCACCTCTTGTGAAACGGCTTGGACCATGATCATGCGCACAGACCCAGGGAATGGGCTACCAAATACTTGCCGCTGTGCAGTGCTGATCGGGATGATGATGGTATCGTCTTGATCTCTCCCGCTCATGCTTTGCCCTTTTGCGCCCAGTGTGCCGATAATCAAGAACGGGCTTTTGCCGATGCGTATGGTCTTGCCAACGGGTGCCTCATCTCCGAACAGCTTGTCAGCAGTCGTGTCACCTATCAGGGCAACACGCGTGACAGAGCGTACGTCTGACTCGCTAAAAATTGCGCCGGAAGTGATCGTCCATGACCGAGTTTCAAAATAGGAGGGTGTGGTCCCCACAATTGGTGCACTCCAGTTATTGGCGCCATAAATAACTTGCGATCGACCTGTTTGTATTGGCGCCGCATTTTGGATGTTTGGGAGTGCTGCAATGGCATCTGCATCTTTTATGGTTAGGGTATGTCCGCCGCCACTGGCGGAACGGGCACCTCTGTTGGTTGTATGGCCGGCTAATAAAATGAATAAATTGCTGCCCATTGCGGAAATACTTTCCCTGATCTTATATTCTGCACCTTGACCCACCGCCATCATCAGTACCACTGCACCGACGCCAATCACCATACCTAACATGGTCAGGAATGTTCTTAGCCGATTGGCACCCATAGCGCGCCAGGCCTCGCCGAGCATCGCGAAGATCATGCTGACACCTCATCATTAGCCACTAGCCGTTTACCATGCATTGCTTCGGTGTCAGGCGGCATTACCCGCACCAGCGCTTCGCGTACCGTGTTCATGCCGCCACCTCAGTGGTATCGCTGATGATATGTCCATCCAGAAAGCGCACCACACGTTTTGCATGGTGAGCAATGTTCTCTTCATGGGTGACCAGAACGATGGTAATACCCTCCCGGTTGAGCGAGTCAAAAAGTGACATGATTTCCTCACCCGTTTTGCTGTCAAGATTGCCAGTAGGCTCATCGGCAAGTAGCAAGTGCGGATTGTTGACGAGCGCTCGCGCGATTGCGACTCGCTGTTGTTGACCGCCTGAAATCTTGTTGGGCATGGCCTCAAAATAATCACCAAGTCCGACTTTGACTAGCTGTTCACGTGCACGCTGCTGTCGTTCAGCGCGTGTTATCCCGCTATAGATAAGGGGTAATGCCACATTGTCCATGAGTGACATCCGTTGCAACAAGTTGAATCCCTGAAACACGAAACCAATGGTTTGATTCCTTAATGAGGCCAGCTCGTTCGTGCTGAGAGTGGCAACGTTTTTCCCATCGAGTTTGTATAAACCACTGGTGGGTGTGTCTAGGCAACCTAGTATATTCATGAAAGTAGATTTCCCGGAACCGGATTGCCCCATGATCGCAACGAACTCACCAGTAGCGATATCAAGGCTAGCCTCCTTCAGTGCGGGAAAAAGCCCGGCTGAAGTTTTGTATGACTTGCTCAGGCGTTCAATACTGATGACAGGCGCAGACATTAGAATCTCATGCGCCTAGTTGACGACTTCCCTGAATTTTTTCCCGCTGCGGAAGTTTCCCCCAGAATTAACTGTTCGCCCGGTTTCAGTTCGCCCTGAGTGATCACGGTATTGCGGTTATCAGTAATGCCTGGTTCTACCTTGCGCAGTGTGGGTTCTCCATTTTCCAATACATACACCTTGCCCGAATAGTCGTCAGGCTTCTTGGCCGGCGCATCCGATTTGGAATTTTTGGGCTTGCGGTCATTGCTTGGCTTATAGCGTAGTGCAGCATTGGGAACCAGCAACGCATCTTTTCGCTCTTCTACTGTGATGTTCACATAGGCCGTCATGCCCGGTAGCAGGATTTTGTCAGGATTATCGACGTTGATCACGACGTTATAGGTCACTACATTTTGCTGAATAACCGGATTGAGTCGAATCAGCTTCACAGCACCGATGAAACCCCTGTCAGGGAAAGCATCCACTGTGAAGCGCGCCTTTTGCCCGACCTGAATCTTGCCGATATCCGCTTCAGCAAAGCTCGCATCGATCTGCATATTGGCTAAATCCTGAGCAATCTTGAACAATGTCGGTGTCTGAAAACTGGACGCCACGGTTTGTCCCACCTCGACTTGTTTATCAATCACCACGCCGGAAACAGGAGAACGAATGATGGCATATGCGAGATTTGCCTTATTTCTTTCAACTTGAGCCTGAGCAGCTTGCAATTGCGCAGCCGCAGATTTTTTGGCTTGTACTGTGACGTCGAGTTCCTGCCGTGACACATAGTCTTGTGAATAAAGATTCTGCATGCGCGCCTCGTTGGCAGTCGCAAGGTCCAGCGATGCAGATGCACTTAGCGCGCTGGCCATGGACTGCTTGAGTTGTGCATCCAGTATCGATGTATCAAGTTCAAGCAGAATATCGCCTTGGCTAACGATACTGTTGTTATCAGCATATAGTTTCTTCACCCTGCCTGAAACCTGAGTACCCACACTCACCATCGTGACAGGGTTGATTGTGCCATTTGCAGAAACGGTTTGGCTGAGATCGCCGAGTTCAGCAGTTTGCAGACGATAATGCTGCTTAGAGGCAGGAGAACTGATTTGGCGATAAGCAAAGAATCCAGCCACAACCACGATGATGATGAGGAGTGTCAGGACAACAGGTGAACGTAGTGATATTTTCATGGGTTTTCTTTTTTTCGACGGCTCGGTACGGGTTGGTCAGACGCCAGCGTTTGTAGCAGATTTGCATCAAGTTTGCCGATGCTTTGAGCGAGTATGGCACGGCTGATATTCCAATTGAATATGGATTGGACACGTTGCAGGCGAGCATTGGCCAGTGTGCTCTGTGCATTCAGCAAGTCCAGCATACTTCCCACGCCCGCCTTGTAACGTCCAGATACCACGCGTTCAGAGTGGGTTGAGCTATCCAGTAAATCGGCGGTAGAACGTAACGATTGTGTTGCTGTTTTGAGGTCTTGATATGCATTCCACACATCAAGTGCAACCTGTAGACGTAAGCGTTCCAATTGAGATGTGCGAGCCTCCACTCGTGCATCGGCGGCATTTTCCCGATAGGTGGGTGCATAGCCTGAAAACAACGGTATGTTCAAGTTGATGCCAATCGACGAACTGCTCGAGTCTATTCCAAAGTTGAAGTATCGGTTTGTTGAACCAGAAAGCGAGAGAGTGGGGAGGTCGGATGCTCGGGCAACATCAGCACTGTATTCCGCAGCCTTGACCTGCGCAGCGGCGGCTTGAAGATCAGGCCGATGTTGATGTGCTTGCTCAATCAGCATGGCGACATCGCCTTCGAAATTTTCAGGGATGTGCGCCGTATCAGATAATGCCAGAGGCACATTTATGTTGGCATTGAATCCCAGTATGCCGGCGAGTGTTCCTTGCGCCTTTTTAAGGTTGCCATCTGCGGTGATGCGGTTCAATTTTTCTTGTGAGTAGGCCGTTTGTGCTTGTAGTTTGTCAGCCAGTGCAGCACTTCCGGCTTTATATCGGGCTTCGGCTGCGGCCAAACTCTCCTTGGCTGCTCGCTCTGACTCAATCGTTGCATCTAAGGCAGTCAGTGCAGCTTGAACCTGATAGAAGCCTTTTACAGCACCAAGGAACACCGTCTGAATCACATTGTCTTGAGAGGCGTTTGATGCAAGCAGCAACTGATGAGCTTCTTCGTACTTGGCGGAACGTGACCCGAAATCATATAAAAGATAGGAAACCGTCAGTCCTGCGCTGCTTTGATTGCTACCGTCGGTGGCGTCAGTCCAGCTTCGACTACTGGAGCCATTCAATGAAGCTTTAGGAAAGTAAGCGGCATTACTGCTCCCGAGTTGTGCCGCATAGATGCGCGAGTTGGCCCATGCTTCACGGGTCTGCGGATTGTTACACAGTGCGAGATCCACTACTTCATTAAGGCCGAGAGGGGCGGTAAGAGAATTTGCAGCACAAGGGGTGTGTGTGTCGTTCTGTTGCAGGTGTATATCACCAGCAGCAAGAGGGCTGGCGCTTACCATTGAGCAGATGAGGCAGCTCCATAGGATTAGCAGGGTGCGGAAATTTGAGTGCATCAAGCGAGTGTACATCAACAGGAACGAAGGCTGTTTAGTTGCCCTTCATCATCAGAAGTTCAATAGGTCACGGTCAGAGTGCGTATTTGTGTTGCTGCACAGGGAACAGCACTGCTATTGCAGGTTCCAGCCTGTCCTGCAGGCATGCTACCGTTGATGAAAAATGTTTGTGCGATGCCAGTCCCTGTGCTGGTAAGCGGATTACTGCCACCCAAGCCGGTCGTGTTGAGTGCGAGAGAATAGTTCAGTCCGGATACGACATCTGAGCTAGTATCAAGCGCTATGGAGTAGGGAAGCAGGTTGGTGCAGGTGACTTGCATGGTGGTGCTTGCCAATACGTCTGTGGCACTAAAAGCCACGTAATTGAACCCGATGTTGCCTGGCGCTTGGGTGAAATTACAAGTGGCGGGTGCAGTTATCGATACTGGCATCGAAGCAGCGGCAAAGTTGATCCCACCGCGAGAGACTGTCGCTGATCCGGTCAGCGTGACTGTATCTGTATAAGTACCCATGGCTGGCACGATGAGTCCGGGGGGCACACATCCATAGTAAGGAATATTCGTAACATTGGAACCAAATACGCCCAAGGTGAAGGTGACGGGAGGATTGGGGACTTGATTGACAGCAAGTGTGTTCTGCCACTGGTTGATACAACTGGGATCAGTGTATAGATCGTAATTTAATTGAGAGCCCGCAAAAGTTGCTCGATTTTGTATGCCAAGTGGGTTGAGTCCATTGTCTGCGCCGATTTGGTAAGAGACATTCACGCTACGAAATGCAATATTGATGCAAAATACTCTCAGGTTACCGGATGTAATGTTGAGTGCCCCTCCAGTCATCGGGTAAGCAGTGGCAATTCCGGTAGAATTGATAGTGCAGAAGACAACTGCATGCGCATTGACTGCTGCGCCCAGCATAGAAATAAAACCTAATATTAAGAAAGGCTTCAGTAAGAAAGGTATTATTTTCATCTGGAAATTCCTGAGCATACCAACTGATTGATACGCGCTATTTCGTCAACTGACACCGTTGGTAAGGTGACATCAAACTTACATTGCTTTCCATCCCATCGCAGAATGACAGTGTTGGTCGCATTCAAGCCGGTGACAAATGCCTTGCCTCGCCTCGCAACATAAAACTCTTCAGAATCGCCTTCTATATTCAATACCGCCCCTGCGGGAGCAGTTTGCCCATCATCAAACAATATTTCAAGTAATGCGCCACTTCCACTACGAACAGGGAATTTAGCTTTAACGGCACTGCGCCAGTTTGGCACGACAATCTGCTCAATGGATTCAATTTCAGCGCTAATGGGTAAATCATTGGGAGATAACCGAATGGAATTATGTTGATAAGGTATCAAGCGGGGAATCAATGCTATTCCATCAGCATCTGTACGAGTCAACGTGCTACTCCCTAAACCAATCCCGATATTTTCGTAACCTGCTACTTCAGCTATGGCATAGCTTTGGTCCACTCGCTGAGTTGGGAATAATTTTTTTTCGGCAAATACCAAACCCCCACTAGCACCAAGGCGGATAGTGGTCTGATCTGTTGACGTGCTAGCGTCGCCAGATAACCTACCGTATCTGCCCGTATAGTATAGCCCGCTTTCAGCCCGATTCTGATTCTGCTGTCGCCCTGCTAAAGCACGCCATCCCAAGTCGTTTTCGTGAGTCGGATTTTTAGTTGTCGCAACGTAAAAATCTCTTTGGTCACCTTGAAAGTTAACAGAAGAACTCACGATGTTGTTGTCTTCGAGAGGAATAATAATAAATGCGCCTACTGAGGTTCCGTTTATACCCTCAAAAGAACGGCTAACAAGGATGTTTAGATTGCTCCGCTCACCAATAGGCGTGGAATAATTTGCTGACAGAGTCGCAATATTGGTTGCCTCATATCGATTAAGTGAGACTAGGCCCAAGCCGAAAGAACCTATATCTTCAGTTGTATAACTCCAATTGCCGGCAATCTGTAATCTGACAGGTCGGGTTAATTCAGGTTGGCCAAGCTGACGAAAGTTGGCAGTCGCGCCTGTCACTTGTAGTGTGGTACTACTATGCAAATTTTGATGCTCAAACCCTAATAACCACAAATTCCCATTTCGATTTTCACCACTGCTGACTGCCAGTGCCGCTTTGCCCAGCATTTGTCTCGGCAAGGTAGATACAACTCCAACCCCTAGGTTTTTGAGTTGTCCCGAAATTGAAGCATGACCTTCGAGCGTTAAGTCATCACGGTAGCCGTGACGCCAAGTGCCGCTGGAAAAGACTGATCCGTAGTGATTACTGTCAACACCTAGATCTTTGCGAACATTACCAGCTTCAATACTCCAATCATTGAGTCCTTTAGCTAATAATTGGGTGCTAGTAAAAAAGGATTGCTCAATGACGGTTTCACGTCCTAATACATCAAGCACCACCATTCGTACCTCACCACCGCCAGTTAACAACGGAAAGTTGTCTATAGCAAACGGGCCTGCGGGTACGTCAGATACTTGACGTAATACATCGTTGACGTACATCTCTACAGTGGAAGGCGCGGTTGCCATACCGGGTAGTGTCGGAATGGGTTGACTCACGAAACCCGGCGTGAGGGAAAAATTAGTACCATACTGGATACCGCCAAAATATACATTACGAGACCACATTCCTGCACGGGTTATTGCGTCTCCCAATCTGAAAGTGAGATTTTTATCCGGGAAGTCTTTGGTGAAGGTGGTTTCCATTCGTATCCAACTTCTCCCAAAAGCAACAGAAGAATCATTACTCAAATTACGACCAGCATGACTGCTCGTTAATACCCCCCATGAGTTGGATGCACCAAATTCGGCGAGGATACCTAGATCCTTGATATCTCTTTTGTTGCGTAAATATGAGGTCGTATAATTTAAATCATAGTTTACGAATGCGCTTGGCAAAATATCACTGATGACAGGTCGCTTAGATTTTTCTTGAATCAGCCGAGTCGCAGAAAACACCTCGGGTGAAAAAAGTAAATCTGCGGATTGGCTGGCATAGTCCAATTTGAATTGATAGCCTGGTATTGCAGCTAGCGGAAAGTATGGTTGATCGTATAGCCTAAAATCTATTGGTTCGGTATCCGGGGGGAGTTGAACCCGCCATGCATCAAAAGCATCTTGAGGTGCGTACATCTCCCCATTTCGTTCAAGTAAAACCGATGTGCCACTTTTAGCACCATTCAATGTGATATCCAGCGGCAAAATTTGATCAGTTGTTTTTTCCTTTTTAGAAGGGGGGGCTTGTTTGGTGACAACCTTGCTAAATGGTAGTGGGACTGGCCTAGTCGCTTCTGGATTGATAGTAGGGTCAGGAATTGGCGCTGCCTGCACAGCTGTATTCACACATAGTATGCACAGTGCGGATTGTATTAGCTTCATACGAAGGTGTACAAAGTAACAGCACACACTTGGCCTTACTTGGAAATGACGACATCAAAGGTCTGTTTCGACCCGTCATCCAAGCGTGCTATGAGTTTAGCCTCCCCGTGCGGTACAGGCTGATTATTCTCGGATGTAATGTCAAAGGTTCGTGTGATGGTGGGTAGTATATAACCGCCCTTAGTTCGTGCAGTGATTTTGTTATCAAGCGATTTTTCTAGAGTTAGATCAATGATTTGAGCATAGGCGTTGCCGGTGTTTGTGCAGGTGACGCTGACCTTATCCATTGCTGTTTTTTGTGCAGCACAGTCTAGCTGGTGTTTCGCATTTGGGGGGGTAATGAATACAGGCAATGAGAACGCGATTGCAATCTGTAATTGCAGGTTAGCTGAGCTAGGTGCAGCTTCTGGTATCTCTCTAACGATCAAGCGGTAGGATTGTTGCTGATCCAAATCGGGTGGCTGCAGTCGTGCCAAACGAACTACCTGGCGTGATTTGCCAGCAATCTTGATGATGGGGGGAGAAAGCAGGAGATCTTCTGTTAACTCAAGGTCATCTTCTCCATTTGGCTTCTGCTTCCAAGTGTACAGATCTGCTTGCATGACTAACTCGCTATCACCTTCATTGTTAATGGTGACAGCTACGGCTCTGTCTTGAGGCGTCATGTAGATACGAACTGGCGTGACCGAAAACGGACCCGCGATGACAGGTGTCAAGCTTGATGCTAAAAGCGCCGCCACTACCATTGCTAGAATTTTTTTCATTTTAGATATCCGATTTCTAAGTTGAGCTAATATATTATTACCAGCCTATCATTAATTCCAAATAATCACGATTCGAATAATTGACCATGCGCCAAGAAGTTACCGTCCCGAGGCCAGCATAATTATCTGAAAAACTAAGGGGCAAATCAGCACTGTTTGCATGGGTGATGAATCGATATGATCCATCATGGACAGGCGACCATGGCAAGCCAACAGTGTCTCCTGTAAATGCCACTGATTCTCCCGAGTTACAAACTACAATTACAGATTCACCAAATACGCCAACTCTGGCACTGCTTCGACACAAATCTGTATTTGAAAGGGCGGCGTTATTATTCAAAGTAATCAGAACAGAAAACTGAGCACTGACTTGTGCTGCCTGTATCTGAATAGGGAACGCCCATAATATCAGCAGAGAGGCGAACTTGATGATACGCGCATTTTCTACCATAAAGCGAGCGTCCTAAAAAAACAAGCCTCAAAATCTGAGGCTTGTCATCATTTCATTACTTTGTCACTTGCCTTAGTAGGTGACGGTAATTGTTTTTACATTGTTTGTCGCAGCAGCGTTGGTACAAGTAGCTGTTGTACATGTACCCGCTTGTCCGGCAGCAATAGTACCATCGATTGAGTAAGCTTGAGCAGCACCCGTACCTGTACCACCACCGGCTGGTGCGGTAACAACCAAGCTGTATGCCAAGCCAACAGCGTCATCGGTTACGTTCGCGCCGGAAAGTCCTACAGTGTATGGCAGGGCATTAGCACATGTGACACTGAATGGAGTTGAAGCCACTGATGCTGCTGCTTGAAAGGTGGTGTATGCAAACGAAAGGTTTGCTGGTGTGCTGACAGCACACAATGAGGTCAGTGTGATGTCCACATTGAAATTGCTGGTCACGGTCGCAGCTTGTGTTGGTGCTGCTGCGACGATCAATGCAGATGCTGCGATGGTTGAAACGGCAAATTTTTTCAGATTAAGATATTTCATTTGGTGACTCCCTTTGAGAATTAAAAGTGTGTTGCTATAAATCTACTTCATCCTGCTTTTTGTTACTTAATAAGTGACTGTTACAGTTCTAATATCAGTTTGCACACCGACACCGTCCGTACCCGGTTGACCGGCTGGCATTGCGCCTGTGATCGTGATGGTGTGTGCATCAGCTGTGCCGGGAACGCCCGGAGTCGCAGCTGTTCCTGCTGTCAGGACAGCAGCACCTGCTGCGAGTGTGTAATTCAGTCCAGCAACCACACCGTTGGTACCACCACCAGCAGCATCAAACGTTAAGGTTGGTGCAGCACCTAGTCC
>Ga0209992_10002026_pt1 | contig 19557 bp, 19 predicted proteins | sample 2SBtaG_2_FD_182564 | JGI IMG/M metagenome (GOLD analysis project Ga0209992, IMG submission 182564) | Deep subsurface microbial communities from Kolumbo volcano to uncover new lineages of life (NeLLi) - 2SBTROV12_ACTIVE470 metaG (SPAdes)... | ecosystem: Environmental > Aquatic > Marine >... | reverse complement strand
ACAGCAGAATTAGCAATTAAAATGATTGAAGGGCTAACTCATGAATACGTTCAGGGAGAAAAGTTCGATGGAGAAGTAACTAGAATAATGGACTTCGGTGCTTTTGTTAGAATTGGTGCAAATACAGAAGGTCTTGTTCATATTTCAGAAATAGCTCCGTTTAGAATCAACAACGTAACCGATGTTCTAAAGGAAGGGGAGCAAGTTCCTGTTATAATCAAAGAGATTGACGAACGAAAGAGAATCAATCTCTCAATAAAAGACATTGATCCTGAGTTTGCGTCAAAGAAAGGCATAAAGCCTTCAGAGAACAATGCCCAAGGACAACCAGAAAAACGACGAGAATAATTCGCCGGATATACAAGCTCCAGAAAACGCTTTAAACAAAGCGGTTGTTCGAACATTTAAAGGTGACATCCAAAGTAGCCTTGGTGATGATGCTGAAAAAGTAGTGGGGAGCCTTGTTCCAAAAGTAGTTTCAAAAGAAGAAGAGGAAAAGAAAGAGGAAGTCCCTCGTGAGAAAAACAAAGCTATCGTTCATACATATAGTGATGATGTAAAGAATCTGGTGATGAATAAGAAGATGTCCATGGTTAGGATGGCAGCTTTAGAAGGGGACAGAAAAGATGACGCTCCTATTATTCCAAAAAAGAAGAATACTTTCCTTAAAAAAGCTCTAGTGGGACTTATGTTTGTGGCACTTGGCTCTACAATTTTAGCTGGAGGATATTACGCCTACCTATTAAACGAAGGAGGTCCTCGTAAATTGAATCTAGATCCTGCAATGTTCTTCGTAGAGGCAAGGGAGAGAATTGATATAGAAGGAAAAAACTCAACGAATCTTTTAACTCTTCTTGCTGCCATTAGGCACTCGTCTTTCTTTACACTTGGTTCAGTTACGGAGTTCTATATCACTCAGCCGACTGAGAATGAAGACGGGGATGAAGTTCGCACCCACCTAACTGTTCAAGAATTTCTTGCTTTCTTAAATATTCCATTCTCAGATGCTTTTATAGGATCTTTAGGGAGAGATTACATGATTGGTATGCATGTTACTGACGATGAGAATGTTCCGTTTTTGGTTCTGAAGACTAATTCATACGGAGTAGCCTACGCAGGAATGCTCGAGTGGGAAAAAACTATAGAGAGTAATTTATCTCCATTCTTTAGCCCTGAAGGAAGATTTGTTAAGCCTGCGATTAACGTAGGAGGCAGCCAATTTACAGACACTGTTATAGAAAACGCTGACGTTCGCATATTGCGTGATTCAAGTGGTGATATACGCCTCTTCTACTCATTTATAGACCGTGGAACTATAATTATAACTAGCCATACAAGAACTCTTAAAGAAGTAATAAATCGGTTTAGATCTAACTAGCTTGTTAGAATCGCTAGTGTATAGTTATCCCTATATGGTAGATAAACGAACATTAACTAAGCTTAAAGATCGTCTGGAACAAGAGATGACGACTTTAGAAATTGAACTTACCGACATCGGGAAGATGAATCCTAGTAATCCTCACGATTGGCACGGAACTAATGGTGACTACGAAACCGGAACAGCCGATGCTTCAATTTTGGCAGATCGTTTTGAAGAAAAGACAACAAACGAAGGTATTGTTACTGAACTTGAAACACATTTTAACAACGTAAAGGAAGCATTGGATAGGATGAAAAAAGGAACATACGGTATATGTTCAGAAGGGGGAGAAGAAATCCCTGTTGCAAGACTTGAGGCAAATCCTGCTGCTATTACTTGTTTAGAACACGCTGACTAGCTTTAACTTATATCTTTAAGTACAATAGATAGTAGAAACTAACAACCTGACAGGAGGTCAGAATGTTTGTACATATAAATACGCCTGACCTGGTTACATCCATTCGTTCGGTTGATTCCGAATGTGCTTTCAAGATCGACCGAGTTCTCTCGGCAAACTTGGTAAACAAAGTCTACTCTTTGCGCGATAAACAACAATCTGGAAAAGACTTTCATGCTCTTTTTCAAAAAGCGGTTGACCACTATCACGTAAAAGAAGACCAACAAAAATGGTACAGACGCGTAATAGGGAGGTACTTTAATCCTCGCGCAGTGGCAGCTAAAAAAAGAAAGGATCCAGATAAGCGAGTCTTTCCAAGAATTTCTGGAAATCCGACTGATATGGAAGCTAGGGTTGAGATTTCTCGCGATGTTGTTGTTAAATTTAGAGCACTTCTTCCTAGCGGCCACCTTGAATGGAAAGACGTGCTCGAGCCTGATTGCCCACCTAGTGCGTATCAAAGTGATATGCACCCAGCGAGGAAAAAAGCCCTGGCCGTAATGAACGGTAAAAGATAATTTAGCCGCCGACTACTGCATAGTCGGCGGCGCTTTTTTATAAAATTTAGAACGGATTTTTCGCTCCACGAATCTCAAAGTGAACATGTGAACCGGTTGAACGACCGGTTGATCCTACGTAACCAATTACCTGTCCTTGAACAAGGTTTTGCCCACTGAATACTATGTTTCTAGAATTATGTGAGTATAGGGTCTGTGTACCATTTGAGTGTTCTATTACGATATATTTACCATAACCACCGTTCCAACCACTGTTCTTAGAGATAATAACCTTACCAGCGGCTGATGCCAGTATTGATGTACCAGAAGGTGCTGCGATATCCACGGCATTGTATCCGTGTATACCCTGGGTTTTTGTTCCCCCTGCAAGAGGTCGTATGTAGTACCCACTATACGAAGGAACGTTTGTTCCTCTTGCTGTAGCTGAGCCTCGAGAGTACCTGCTTTTTGCAACACTTACAGCAGCCTTAGGGGTTGCTAGTTCTCCATCTGGAATAATTACCTCAACTCCTGCGTCTAGGCGCTCGTCTGCTCCGTAACCATTGTAGGCAACGGCCTCAGTAATATCTCCTCCATGTTTTTCAATAATGTCTCTAAGTGTTCCTCCCTTTTTAACAGTATATTTAATACCGGTCACCGGAAGAATTATCAATTCTTGTCCTGGTTGAATTGATTGAGTTCGGGAGATATCGTTACCCCACCTAATTGTATTTATTGAAACATCAAACATCTCGGCAATGTCTCCCAGAGTATCTCCTGGGCGAACAATATAGATACTAATTTGTCCTCCGCTTCTGTTAGAAACTCCCTCTTCAACATCGGCGGATGACCCTACTGGTCCTGATGAGGGAAGTAGTGCAGAATCGTTAACAATTGTAATATCACCCCCTCCTTTTGAAGGGTTTGGATCTATGTTTTTAGCAGCTTGAGGTAGTGGGATATTCTGAGAGTTATACTCAACTTGTTCCACAGTAGTGTATGCAACAGTATTAGATGATAGAGCAGCAAAGACACCAGTAAAGAACCCGGCGTGTACTCCAGCGGGGAATATGAGTGATACCAACATTAAGACTGATACGGCGCTACGCCATATTGCAGATGGTATTTGTTTCATCTGATCTTTCACGCCTTGGCGTAAAGAGGGTTCAGAATCCTGATCGTTAGATATGATAAGTCTAATTATGTGCCCATATACGAATATATGGAAGGGTTTCCAGATAAGTAAATATATCCCTTATAAACACTCTACCCACTACGCACAACTGCGCAATAGTCCTGAAATACTACTGGGGATAGGGTATTTGTCAAGGGTTTTTGGGTCCTAGATTTAACATGCTATAGTTCCCCAAATGAGTGGTTTTAACTTAAATTCAAGACAACAAGCTGCTGTAAATCACCAAGAGGGGCCTTTAATGATTCTAGCTGGAGCCGGAAGTGGAAAAACCCGTGTTATAACCTTAAGAATACTAGAATTGATAAAGAAAGGAGTACCTCCAGAGCAAATTTTGGCTGTTACTTTTACAAACAAGGCAGCTAAAGAGATGCGAGAAAGGGTTCTAGATTTAATAAGTGAAGACAAAGATATTAATAGACCTGTTCGTTCCGATCTTCCAAATCCGCACGTATCTACGTTTCACTCACTAGGGGTTTTTCTGCTTCGTGAAAATGCAAAGGAATTAGGTCTAAAAAGGCACTTCTCTGTCTTCGATAGATCAGACAGTATGCGCGCTATTAAGCTCTCTATAAAACAAATGGGGTTGGACCCTAAACAATTTGAGCCCCGCAGTGTATTAAGTACGATCTCACGGTATAAGGCAGAAGGAATAACCTCAAGTGAGTTCCGTGCAGACATCAGCGACACATGGAAACACAGCGTAGGTAGAATATGGAATGCCTACCAAGAGCGATTAGATAAAGAAGGAGCGTTGGACTTTGATGATCTTCTACTGCGAACGTATATATTACTTCGCGACAACAAAGAAGTGAGGGAGCGTTGCCAAAATCGATGGTCTTACGTTCACATTGATGAATACCAGGACACAAACCGTGTTCAATTTTCAATAACTCAACTTCTTACCAACAAGGAGAATAATATATGCGTAGTAGGAGACATCGACCAGTGCCTCGCCAAAGGAACAAAAATCACACTGTTCGATGGAACAAAGAAATCCATCGAAAAAATTAAGAAAGGGGATGCTGTTCTCTCAAATTTTGGGTCTGGACGCTTTGAAGCATCAGAAGTAACCAGAATATTTTCAAAAAAGAACAAGGGTGACTTGGTGCGTATAAGAACAGAAAATGGAAACACATTAACAAGTACACCTGAGCACATTCACTTCGCTGATTTTCATTTAAAAACAACCCCTCAATCAAGAGACAGCAACCGTCAAAATATCCGTATAACATTATGTGGCGACAAAAGAGGCAAAACTCCTATGCATAGAATAAGTATGGCTGGTAATAATGAAGGTGCTAAAAAAATATTAGAGTCTCTTGGTCTTTCAGTAAGATCTGCAAAAAAGGGGTCCGAGAGCTGGCGATTTGAAACCTGCGGCAAAGATTGGAGATCAGTTTACTCAATAGCAGAACAAATAAAAAAGGTTTTTCCAGATTCCCAGATCATTTCGTACGCCAGAGTTGGAAACACAACCAAGGTAATACGCAGTAAAAACTCCTTAAAATTCTTGCCTGCCTCATCTTTGATACCAGGAATGGTTGTATGTGATAAAGACGGAAACTGGGATTTAATAAAAACTATAGACTATATAAAGGAAACGACTACGGTTTACGACATAGACGTTAAAAACACTCATAATTTTATAGCAAACGATATAGTTACTCATAACTCAATATATGCTTGGCGCGGAGCAAACATTGGAAACCTTCTAACCTTTGAAGAAGAATTTCCTAAAACTACTCTTATCCTACTGGAGGAAAACTACCGTTCAACAAAAAATATACTTTCAGCTGCAAACAACATTATAGAAAAGAATGTCAGAAGGAAAGACAAAACTCTCTTTACAGAAAATAGAGCGGGAGAGCTTCTTGGCCTATATAGCGCCTACACTCAAGATGATGAGGCTCGTTTTATAGTAGAAAAAGCACAAGAACTTATCGACAACGGAGCACCCCCAAGAGAAATAGCAGTACTCTACCGAGCAAACTTCCAATCCCGGGTGCTAGAGCAAGCATTTATGTACTCAGGTGTTCCATATCAGGTTCTGGGAACTCGTTTCTTTGATAGAAAAGAGGTTAAAGATGTTATCAGCTACATTCGTGCCGCCCTTAATCCGAATTCTGAAGGAGACATTGCACGAATTGTAAGCACTCCTCCAAGAGGAATAGGGAAGATGACATTGAGCAAGATGTTCCTCGGACAAGAAAGTGATCTTTCACCAGCCGCACAGAAAAAAGTGAGTGATTTCAAAAATGTTCTCTCATCAATTGCTAAAGTTGCAAAAACTGAGAAACCCTCTGAGACAATTAGATTTGCGCTAATGAAAAGTGGTTTGGAAGTTAAATTAAAAGGGGGAGATTCAGAAGAACAGGAACGACTAGAGAACATAAAGGAACTCGCAACACTGGCGTCAAAATACGATGAACTAGAACCCGAAGATGGAATTGAGAGACTGTTGGAAGACGCTGCCCTTGCAACTGACCAAGACTCCTTAGAGAAAAACCATAACGCGGTTAAATTAATGACCGTGCACGCATCAAAGGGGTTGGAGTTTGATAATGTTTTTGTAACAGGTCTTGAAGAAGGATTATTTCCGCACGAAAAACTTGGAGAAGACACTGATGACGAGGAAGAGAGGAGATTATTCTATGTGGCCCTCACAAGGGCAAGAAAGAGGGTCGTCCTAACGTATTCAATGGTGCGTACAATATTCGGAACACAATCAATACAAACGGCTTCTCATTTTCTTGAAGATATTGGAGAAGATTTAATAGAAATACTAAATCAATATACTTCCCCTCACGAAAGGAAGATCGATCTGATAGACTACTAATATGGAGCTAGGAAAATACAAACACTTTAAAGGAGGCGAGTATGAAGTCATAGGAGTTGGTCGTCACAGCGAAGACTTAAAAGAATTTGTTGTGTACAAAGGAGATAGTGGCTTGTGGGTTCGCCCTCTTGAGCTTTTTACGGACGAAGTTACTAGGGACGGAGAAACATTTCCTCGCTTTAAAAAAATATGAAAGCTAAAAAACACTTAGGACAACACTTTCTTACCTCCAAGAAGGTTCTTTCTGACATTATTAAAGCAGCATCAGTCGTTAAAGGAGATGCGGTTCTTGAAATCGGCCCGGGGAAGGGAGTCCTAACTAATGTACTTCTCGAAACCGGGGCTAAAGTTGTAGCCATTGAAACTGATCCAGACATGATAGAGGTTTTGAATGAAAAATTTGTAAAGGAGATTTTGTCTAAACAATTAACATTAATTGAAGGGGATGTTCTTGATTTAAATATTAAAAACTACCTTAAGGGGGAGTATAAGTTGGTTGCAAACATTCCATATTATATAACAGGGGAGATTCTTAGAAGATTTCTCTCTTCCGACTATCAACCTTCTAGTGTAACTGTTTTGGTTCAAAAAGAAGTTGCAGAACGTATCGCAAAGAGTAAAAAAGAAACAATTCTCAGTCTTTCAATAAAAGCCTACGGAAAACCTTTCTATATAACGTCAGTTCCTGCTAGATATTTCACGCCAAAGCCAAAAGTAGACTCAGCAGTACTTCATATATCAAACATTTCCAAAAATTTCTTTGATGAAATGAGTGAAGAGCGATTTTTTAAATTAATTAAAGCAGGATTCAGTAGCAAACGTAAAAAACTCATAAACAACCTTTCTGTTTTCGGTTCAAAGACTTCTTTAGAAAAATCCTTGGTAGGTTTTATAAACCTACGGGCTGAGGATATTTCTCTTGAGGAGTGGAAAACTATTTACTCGTCCCTAGCATAGTCATAATAATTCCCGGAAGAACTATTACAGGGAAGGGAGATACTATGCAAAAGTACGGCGGGGCAGCAAGACCCAATCCATATTGTCCTGCGTGAGCTGGTGGTCCGTAATCAAATGTTCTTGTAACTCCTGGTGTCCAAATGAAATCTCCACCAAGTGGTGGGCCTGTTCTTGCCCAAACAACTCCGTTAAAGCAAGGTATTACTGTTTGAAATTGTCCGCCCCAGATAAAGGCCTCACTTTTTTGGGCGTATGTTAGAAGGACTAAACCTATTGCTGCAAGCATTGCAATTATAACTATTGCTGAAATATGTTTAGATCGTCTCATGCCCACACTATATCACGCAGTTAAACACTCTCATGTATACTATTCACATGAAGTACTTAATTCCTTTAATAATCGCCTTTTTTATACTGCTTCTTTTCTTTTTGGTGGGTGTTGATGGTATTGCTAATAAAGAAGAAGGCACTTTATCTACATTTTCAACTCCAAATAGCTCTTACCAGAGCTTAAAGGCCCCTGGATCTAACACTCCTCAAGAGACTAAATTGTTTTTTGGATGGGATTCCTTGGTTAATACAAGTACACAACAAAATGTTACCCCTATTTTAAAAGAGGAACCTAGAAAAGTATTCTCCGTACTTACAAATAGTGTTACCAAGCCTCTGAGTGTTGATTACAGTGACCTTATTTGGCTTGGGGGATACTCAAACGATAATTCTTCCTACGATAATGTAGCTGTTTTAACACCTAAACAAGAGGCTTTGCATGTTTACGGTAATACACTTGGAGGTATTTTGAATAATTTTACTTTATCTAACTCCGGACAAACAGAAATGCTTTCTGAGTTTTTTGAAGACCGCTCTAATACAGTACGACTTAAGAATTTGTCCGATAACTACCTGTCTCTTTCAAAAAATGTAGCAAAGATCGAAGCTACAGAACAAACATCGTCTATTAATAGTAAGTTAGCGAGTTCATACCAGTCGGTGGGGGAGCTTTTGTGGGCTTTATCGTTTGCAAAAAACGATGAGGAACTTCTAGAGAGCCTACTTACGTATAACAAGTCATCTGAGGATGTTGTGAAAGCACAGCTTCTTCTAATTTCTCTCTTTGGAGCAAACGGTGTAGTTTTTGAAAACCACGAACCAGGAGCGATGTTTTCTTTTAAACCCTCTTCTCTATAGACTGTCCACAAAGGCACAAAAGTGAAGTGTATAGATTGCTATACTGTATCCGTGTCTAATAAAATAAAAGCTAGCGACAAAATAGTAGTTGCAGTGGTATTTAGTGCTGTTGTTTTAGCATACGCTGGATGGAAAAGTCCTTACTTTAATCCCGAATTGAACAACTATTCTGTAGTAGAGATTTCTGCTGTACTAGAAGAGAATGAGTACACTCTAGATACTGATAATGACGGTGTTCGAGACTGGCAAGAGATTCTTTTAGGAACTGATCCTAATAATCCAGACTCAAACGGAGATGGTATAAGTGATGGAGAAGAAGTTGAGGCTCTGACAATTGAAGAAGTAGATGAAAGCCTTTCTGCAACACAAACACTTACTAAGCAAATCTTTTCCTCATACGTTCAAACTAAGGAGCAAGAAACTTTTGATGAAGACGCATTTGGTTTTGTTATAGCACAAGCTGCAAACGAACAATTTGCAACTAGATACACTCCTGTCTACACCAGGAACGATATTCTTACTTCCGACTCTTCATCGTCGACTACATATGCTTCCGATTTTAACTCCGCAATAGAACCTGTTTTAGAAGTTGCAGAGTACGAGCTGGCTACATACGGGCGTGCAATTGAAGAGGGGTCTACGGAGGATTTTGAAAAATTATTAGATGCTTCCGTTGTCTACAAAGATATCGCAGACACTCTTCTTGAAATAGAAGTCCCAAAAGACGCTGTAGTTGAGCATTTAGATCTTATTAATAGTTTTGAGACATTTTCACGAATACTTTCTTCCATGAGTGATGGAGATTCAGATCCAGTGAGTACTCTTGTTATGACGAGAGACTTTTTTGAAGGAGAAGATGCAATCAAAGTAGCTTACAGCCAGATAAATATTTATTTTATACTTAACAACTCTAATTTATGAACAAATTTTTATATCTAACAATCGGACTAGTAATGGCACTGTCTGTTAATACTGGCGTAGCAGAAGCTCAAACAACTGTTGAACTTGTGTTTGAAGCGGTAGAAGAGCTGACAGGGGATTCGTCAAGCTCAGGCTTCTCAAGCAACGGAATCTACGGATGCGAAGGGGCAGCCTATGGTTCAGTTGGAGCACAAGGCCCAAGCGGTGCGCACGTTCCCGTTTTTGCATCCGCCACTTTTGATCAAGTTAAGCTTTTAACGTATAAAGAATGTCTTCTTGATAAGATTGCAAACTCAACAAGAGAAAGTTTGATTTCAAAAATGATTGAATCGTTCACCAAATTCGCAAACGAAGGTTTTGATGGAAACCCTATTTACATAACAAAAACGCAAGGGGAGGAGAACGTTCGCATTGCAGATCCTGTAGTGGATTCTTTCCTTCGTGGATCAGAGATAGGCGCGATTCATCCGGAATTCCAAAACGAAGTACGGATAGCACTAGCCAGGGACTACGCTGCACGAACACGTCATTCTGAATCAAGATTACAGTGTGGACTTTCTTCTGCTGAGTTAAACAGTATTAGGGAAGGAAGCGGCCTTCGTCTATTTGCCTCATTTATATCCCAACCTCAATGTAGTCCTACAAGAGCACTTGAAATTGCAAAGAGTATTCTTTATGAAGAAAAGATAGCTGGAAGTATTGAGGACGAAAGGAGTAAAACGTATAACGGAATACGCTCCCTTACAGAAACTACCACTACTGACATTGGAAACGGCCAGACCAGAACCTCAAGGCGTGTTGTTACTCCAGGATTCTTGATTGCAGAACAACTTAGTCAAATATTTGGAACAGGGTTAAGGCAAACTGAAAATGCTGACGAGGTGGATGAAATTATTACCACCCTGATGTCCAATATTGGAACTCAGATATTAACCGATGTAAAAGGACTTTCTGGCCTAACCACTTCTTTTGGCGGTCAAGCATCCTATATTAATCGCCTTGTGGAAGGGTCTAAAAATAGAGCTCAAGGAAATCTAGTGGGAGGTGCTGCTTCAATAATAAACTCAACGATTGCAAACGAGAGTGAGTACATTCAAGCTCGCCAACAGGCAGCTGGAGTTTTGAATAACGCCTCAAGACAGTTAGAAACCTGGGAAAACACGTGTTGGGACGGAATACTTGATAAGGCAGAAGGAGACTTAGTAGCAAGAATAGAATCAAGAGTGTGTCCTTCCTCAAATGAAGTTTGTAACGTGCCTGTACAGACTTCAAGAACCACTTCTGCAAACGCTATCTATGTAGGTATCGCCTCAACAGATTCCGTAAGAGTGCGAGGACGTGTACAAAATGCAAACTCGACTGTTGAAGTAACGGCATCACTAAACGGAGTTACCGTAACTGAAGACGCAGTTGTTTCATCATCTGGAAGCTGGGAAGTTGCTAGCCTAAATCTTTCTACTCTAGAAGATGGAAATATAGTAATTAACTCAGTTGAATCGCTTCCAGCCGGATCAGGAGTACTTGCTCCATTAACAGCTACTGTGGTTAAGGTTTCCTCTGTTACAGGAGTGGAATTAACCACGCCTACAACGTCTCCTTCGATTACAATTACTGCAACTGCAAGTAGTTACGTTGAATCTGTAACAATAGAAACTAATAATACAAACTCTGCCGCGGTCATTGCATCCAATATTGCATCTAATATGGATGTGTTACGTCAAAAAATATCTGAGGCTGCAAATGCATTAAATGTGTTAACTCAACTAGGTAACGCGCTAGCATCTACTACTACTGCGGCAGGACAAAGAGCAATTCTAGAACACTTAGACCGTCTTATCTCAAGTGGGGTACTACACTCTGCAACTGACTTAAGAGAGGCAAGAAGTGAGGCTGTAGAATTAGAAACACTTATGCAACAGACATTAGAGGCAACAAGGACAACCTGGCAAGCAGGCTGGTGTGACCCAGATAATTGGGAAGACTACACTATCTAAAAAACATGTGGAAGTCCGCCACAACACCGATTCAATACGTGGCGATACTGAGCTTGGTTCTTTTCTCAAGCTTAGTAATTTTCCTGACTCCTATTTCGAGTAGTGGGGTTAGTGTGGTGGGTGCAGCAGAATATTGTTATTTAACGCCAGAAAACGTAGAAGTTTGTCGGGCCACAGAAGCAGAATGCAACAAATTTAGGAGTGACCAAATTTCGGGACCGGGGTTTCCTGGAACAGAGTGTTCTCTAGGGAGGGTATCCAGCGCGGATAAGGCCACAGTTGCCTCCCTTGTGGCTGCTGATGCTAACGGAGCAGGCATACTCGCGAGTGCGTTCAACGCTGTTATAAGTGGAATTCTAACGGCCATTGTTACCATGGTTGGGAGCATGATGTCTCTTGCCGGATTCGGATTTGATATGGCAATAACTTATACCATTCTAGAATTTTCTACTTCTTTTAATGGAGTCGAAGGCGTAGGTGGCATAAGTGACGGAATAGATACTGTATGGGGAGGTTTCCGTGATATTGCAAACATAATAATGATTGCGATGTACGTATTTGTTGCGTTTTCTGTGATGTTAAATATAGAAACGTACGGTTTAAAAAAACTGGGAGTGCGTATATTAATAGTCGCTCTCCTTATTAACTTTAGCTTGTTCTTGACTAAAGCTGTTGTGGATATTTCAAATAGGACCGCCTCTCAATTTAATAGTGCAATTAAGGCCCCTGGAGGGGGACCTGTGAGTACCGCTGACATATTTTTTAGAGCCACAGGACTTTCTGCTTTTGGTTATGACGAATTAAGTAAGGACGGAAATATAGTTAGTGGAGCGTATGGGACCATATTCGGGATGGATGACTATGGTAAAAAATTCTTTTACACATTTACTTTAGTCTTGCTCTATTCAGTCCTAACGGCAGTCTTTATATATGGAATGTTACTTCTTATAATTAGGATGGTTATGCTAATAGTCCTTATGTTTACATCCTCCTTAGCATTTGCCGCACAATTAGTACCGAGTATCGGTGCTAAGTGGTGGGGTATATGGTGGGGTCAGTTATTAAAAAATGCTCTTTTTGCACCACTTCTTATGATGATGTTGTGGGCTACTGTTCAAATAGTGGGTCAATTTGGCGGGGGTACTCTTGGAGGTGTGTCGGTAGGCGACCTGGCAGGAGGGGAGTTTGGGACCATGAAATACATGCTACAAATGATGATTGTTATCGGACTCCTTTACGCTTCTATTAAAGTAGCAAGTGGTTTTGCCACTTTTGGAGGGAAGTTCGTACAAGATATGAGTATGAAGGGGCTTTCTGCTAGCTTACGTGCTGGAACAGCAACTACCGTTGGCCTTGCAGGTAGATTGGGAAGAAATACCTTGGGTAGAGGAGCCCGCAACATATCTCAAAGACCTGGCTTACGAGCAGCTGCCAGTAGTCCTAGTGTTTTAAGGCGCCTAGGCGCACGAGCTACGCTGGCAGCTTCAGGCGCAGTAGCAGGCTCTTCGTTTGATGTTCGAAACACTAAAGCAGCTAAGAGTGTTGCAGACAAGGAAGGTATCAGTCTTGGGGCTGGAGAGGCAAATTACCAAGCAAAAATAGACAGGATTGATAAAAGAGAAACCGCTTACGTAAAAGATGCAATAAAGGCAATCGGAGAAGAAGGGGGTTCCTCAAATTCAGCTCCTCCAACAGCACCTGTTAGAAATGAGCAGGGAGATCAATATGTCCCCACAGAAGACCAACAGACTGATGAAAACGCTGCAACCATAGCGCGAGAAGACGGTAGGATAGACGATGCTCGTGAACAAGCTATAGACGTAATGAGGAGAGCACAAGTAGGCGGAGTGGTACCAGAAGATATAGCTCCAGAGAGGAATATACGAGTAAATAATGTACCGCCTACAAAAGAACAGTCTCATGTAGCAAATTACAGAGCAACTTCTAAGACGAGTGGGGGGGCTCGCCTTATGGATGCTTTAACAGGTCGTGACTCTAGTCGCCCTGAACGCATTGGTAAAAAACAAGCCAAGGAACTCGAAAAGACAGAGAAGGAAAAAGCTCAAGACAAACGAGACAAGCAACTTTCAAATATGGATGAATATATAAGAAGATCTGATAACAATTAACGTATGGTCTCAAAAGATATGAATTTAGACTCAATAATGGCAGAAAAATTTGGTGAATTACCGAAAAAAGTGCAGAGCGCCATAACCGACATTAGCGTCGAAGAAAAGCTTCGCGCTCTTTCAGAAAAACACAAACTTCACCTTGACCAATGGGTGCTACTTGAAAACGAAATCATGCTAACTCTTCTAGGTCTTGAAGAGCCTGAGAGCATGGTTAAAAACATTGCCGAAGAAGTTGGTATTGAAAAAGATTTGGCCCGAAATCTTGTAAACGACATCGCTGTTGAAATATTCAAGCCTATAAGAGAGCTGATGAAAGCAGAGGATCCTAAAACTGAGTCGAAAAAAACATACCCATCTGATACTTTAGCTTACAAGCAAGGGGAGAGTAGTACAGATAGAAAGGAGGTCCAAGAGGATCCTTATCGAGAATCTATTTAGTAGCGCGTGTTATCATTAACCAAGTTATGCAATTTCAAGTTCCACAATTCACCGAAGTAGAAGACAAGATCTTTGGACCCCTAACTCTAAAGCAGTTTGTATACGTAGCAGGAGGTGCGGGTTTAAGTTTCCTACTTTGGCGCATGCTCCCTGGTATCCTGGCCATACCAATTGGACTAGCTATTGTTGGAGGGGCAGGGGCGCTCGCTTTTATACAGGTAAACAAGAAACCTTTGATTATTACAGTTGAGGCTGCATTTATGTATTTTATACATACCAAGCTCTATCTATGGAATGCAAACTTTAGAGACAAGCAGAAAGAGGTTACAACACCCACAGAAACTCCAATTCCACAGGGCGGAGCCCTTTCTTTGTCTGACAACAAGCTTAAAGATCTAGCGTGGAGCTTAGATATAAATGAAAAACTGAACTTTGATAAAGCTGTGGAATCGCAAAAATAATATGCCAGAAACAAAAACGACAACTGCATCATCTCAAGACTTCGTTCCAATTAAAGAGGTTCGTGATGGGGTAATAATACTTAAAGACGGAGGTTTGAGAGCGGTATTAATGGCCTCATCCTTAAACTTCGCTCTTAAAAGTGAAGACGAGCAAAACGCATTTATAATGCAATTTCAAAATTTCTTTAACTCTCTAGATTTCTCGGTGCAGATACATATCCAATCACGAGAATTAGATATCCGCCCATATACAGAAACTCTTGAAGAGGCGTACAAGAAAACAATGGATGACTTGATGCGTATTCAGATTCGCGAATATATTGAATTTATCAAGAGCTTTGTTGAAGGAGCCAACATAATGACCAAACATTTCTTTGTTGTAGTTCCGTATTCTCCTTCAGTTATTAATGTGAAGAAGGGAATTTCACTTCCTTGGAGTAAAACTTCTAAGAGTAGCACTTCTAAAGATGCCGCTTTTGAAGAAAATGTATCTCAGTTGGATCAAAGAATTTCAATTGTTCAGCAAGGATTAATAAGAACAGGTGTGCGTACGGCACAATTAGATACTGAAGAGATTATTGAGCTTCTATACAAGATATTTAACCCAGGTGAGCAAGATGCTCCTGAGCATTTAGTTAAAAAATAATTATGGCTATACTAGATTTTTTAAAAAAGGAGGAGGATAAGAGCGAGGGGATAGTTCCTATTCTTCCAAAAGAAATATACCAACACGGAGTGTTGGAACTTCAGGACGTTATTGCACCTTCTGCGTTACAAATTACACCAAGAACACTTAACCTAGGAGAAAAGATTGCTAGAACGTTTTTTGTTATTTCATATCCAAGATTTTTAACTACAGGGTGGTTCTCTTCAATAGTTAACTTAGACAAGGTATTTGATGTTTCAATCTTTGTTCATCCAATGGACACGACGGATGTTCTACGTAAGTATCAGAAAAAAGTAGCAGAAATTGAAAGTCAGATTGGAATTAGGGAGAAAAAAGGATTGGTTAGAGACCCTGTTCTTGATACAGCGTACTCAGATATCGAATATTTGCGTGACCAACTACAACAAGCTCAAGAAAAGATGTTTAAGGTGGGCTTGTACATAACAATCTACGGTGACTCCCGAGAAGAAATTGATAAAACTGAATCGGAAATACGTTCAATTCTTGAAGCGCGCCTTGTTTATCTAAAGCCGGCACTCTTTCAACAAGAGCCTGGATTTAGAAGTGTTATGCCAATTGCAAAAGATGAACTTGGTGTTCACTCAAATCTAAATTCATCTCCACTATCAAGTCTCTTTCCATTTATTTCCTTTGACCTTACTTCTGACAGGGGAATACTCTATGGGATAAACAGACATAACTCTAGTTTAGTTTTATTCGATCGCTTCTCTTTGGAAAACTACAACTCGGTTGTTTTTGCAAAATCTGGTGCAGGTAAGTCATATATGACTAAGCTAGAGATAGTGCGTTCACTAATGTTTGATACGGATGTTATCGTTATCGATCCTGAACGGGAGTATGAATATTTAGCAGAGACAACAGGCGGCAGGCACTTTAATATCTCACTCTCATCTCAACATCATATTAATCCATTCGATCTTCCTACTCCTCGTGAAGACGAAAGTCCGGCAGACGTATTGAGAAGTAACATAATTACCTTGGTTGGTTTGTTCCGAATTATGTTCGGAGGATTAACTCCTGAGGAGGACGCAATAGTAGACAGAGCTATAACTGAAACTTATGCCCTTAAGGATATTACGGCTACTTCAGATTTTTCAACACTGGAACCACCACTTCTTTCAGATTTTGAACTTGTGTTACAAGGAATGGAAGGTTCGGAGTCATTAGTTCAAAGACTTTCAAAATACACCCAAGGTACTTGGTCTGGTTTTATAAACAGACCCACAAACATAGACATGAATAAGCAATTTATTGTCTTTAGTGTTAGAGATATGGAAGATGAGCTAAAACCTGTTGCTATGTATCTTATTACACACTACATATGGAACATGGTTCGTAAAGAATTGAAGAAGAGACTCCTAATTATTGATGAGGCTTGGTGGATGATGAAGTCAGAAGACACCGCTTCCTTCTTGTTTGGAATTGCAAAAAGAGGACGTAAGTATTTCCTTGGCCTTGCAACAATAACTCAAGATGTCGCTGATTTCTTGAGTAGCTCTTATGGAAAAGCCATGATAACGAACTCTTCTATACAAATTCTCCTTAGGCAATCACCAACGTCCATTGATTTAATTCAAGATACATTTAAACTCTCTGATGAAGAAAAGTATCTACTGCTAGAATCAGATGTGGGGGAGGGTATATTCTTTGCAGGTCTTAAGCATGTTGCAATAAAGGTTATTGCTAGCTATACAGAGGATCAAATTATTACTTCTGATCCTTCACAAATTTTGTCAATCAAAAAAGCAAAGGCGGAGTTAGGAGAAACAGAGGAAAATGCAGGAGAGAAATAGAATAAATGGCTTTCACGCCTGGGCTATTACCTCAACAGCAGCTTTTGTAGATGCTATCCAATTCTTTTTTACTTTTATCCCTATAATAGGATGGTTTCTTTCAGTAGCGTTTGCAATAATAACCGCTATCGTATTCTGGGTGTGGCTGAAAGTCTTAAATGTTGGTTTTATGGACACCTCTTTAAGATTCTTTTCAAATTTCTTTAAAATTTTCCTTGAAATGATTCCTATATTAAATATGTTTCCAATTTTTACGATTATGACCGTTTTTATAATTTTAAAAGTGAGATTAGAAGATAAAAAATACAATGAAGAACAGCGGAATCAACACCTATCTCCTGCGTGATTCTACAAAATAGCTATATAATGTGACTATGCGTACTTTCCTATACCTAGGGTTATTTTTTGTAATGGCCCCACTGGTCTCTCATGCCCAAACTGCTACTTTATTGTGGGAAACCCAAACATACACTCCTCCTTTTTATGAGGGCGCTTCACTATATTCAGATGGCGGCACTATTTATGCAGAGGCTTATGTTTCAAATAGTTTTTACCCAGAAGAATCCCTTTCTTATAAGTGGGTAAAGGACGGTGTAGTGCTTGGAAGCCTTTCTGGTGTTGGAAAGTCATCTTTAATAACATCTGGGCCAAGGTTTTTAGGAGATTATATATTGGAAGTTAAAATTTCTGACCCGGAAGGAATAGAATTCACTAGTTCTGCCTTGTTAATTGAAACTAGGGATCCAAAAATTGTATTCTATGAGACCGACCCACTGTTGGGTTCTTTGTTCCACAAATCTATTAAGTCTAATATTAGCTTTTCTAACTCCTCACAAATCCAAGCCATTCCATACTTCTTATCTACACAGAGCATACATAACGAATTCCTCTCCTACTCTTGGAACTTAAATGGCAAAGAGGTTGCAGGTATTGGAAGTACTCCTTCTTTTTTGAGTATGCGTGTAGAAGGGGAGGATCCATCAGTATTAAATGTTTCTCTGTCAGTAGCTCATTCTCAAAACTTTCTTCAAGACGCTAGGGGTAGACTTAATTTAACAATAGAAGGAAGTTCGAGTAGATCACTATTTGGATTATGAACACAAAACCTTTCTACATAGGAATAGCAATTTTAATAGTAGGTCTTTTATTTAGTCTTCTAGGGTGGGCTATCTATATCGGTCAACAACAACAAGATCTAGAGACGGAAACTAAAGATGTAGGATACTTAAACGATTTAACTAGGGGAGTTACTGGAAGTGGTATTTTTGGGGGTGTGTTTACAGATGATGAAGACACTAAAGATAGTGAAGTCGATGTTTCTAAGGCTGTTTTACATCAATTATATAATCTACCTATAGCTGGTTATTATAAAAGGCAGGAAAATTCTATTCTTTTTGTAGACCGAGCAACTGGACATGTTTTTGAACAGGATCTGGAAACAAACATTTCCGAAAGAATAAATCAGGCTACAGTGCCTAAGGTCTATAACTCAATATTTGTAGGTGGTGGAGATGCGGTCGTCCGACAGTCAATTCACGAAGATGGAGATATCTTAACTATTTTTAGTCTTTCAGAAGACGGGTCTTCAAACACATCGCTGCCTTTTTTAACTTCCATAGAAGCAGGAGGGGGTAGTAGTTTTGCTTTTATAGAAAAAACCCCAGTTTCCGGTAGCTTGGGAATATTTGATGTAGGCAAAGAGACTAGAACAATATTATTTGAGTCTGTATTAAAAAACTGGCTACTTCAGTGGGAGGGAAGTTCAATATTAATTACACAAAATCCCAGCTTCTTCCTCTTGACGTCCGCAATGCTTATAGACTCTTCGACTGGGAGTCGAGAAGTGATATTGACACAGAAAAAGGGGTTGGTGACTAATCTTAGTCCTGATGCAAAGGAAATCCTATTTAGTGTTATAGAAAATAATATACCGGTGCTTTATATAAAGAATATAGAAAGCGGGGAAGAGACCTCTTTAAATGTATCTGGGTTTGCAGATAAGTGTGCTTGGGGGGAGTCTTCCATTATGTGTGCACTACCAAACTACCTTCCAGAAGGAACCTATCCTGACGCTTGGTATACAGGCGAAGTTAGTTTATCAGACTCCTTTTGGAGAATAGATACAGAAAACCTACTTATAACAAAGATAATTTCTCCTGAGTCTGAATTGGGGGTGAGTATGGATGCAGTTAATTTAAAAATAAGCGACGGCGTTCTTTTCTTTAAAAACAAAACCGATCAAACGCTTTGGTCTTTAATTATCTAGTATACTTATTTTATGATAAAAAAGTTTTTTCTTACCGTAACAGCAGTTTTTTCTCTACCGCTTTTAGCTAACGCCGCCTCTCACGCTTATGTACCCCTAGTTGACTTGGGAGGCCGCTTTGCAGGGGGAGATGGTGACTTAGGCCAGTACTTTAATAACTTGTTTGATCTTGCTCTTATAATTGGATCAGTACTTGCCGTGTTGTTAATAGCAACAGCAGGGTTGCAATATATGACAACCGATGCTGTTTCTGGAACAACTCAGGCTAAAACAAGAATACGGCAGGCTGTAATGGGTATTTTAATGCTTTTGGCTATCTGGATTTTCTTTAATGAAGTTAATCCGGAAATATTAGACTTGAATTTTGCCTTAAG
>Ga0209992_10002024_pt1 | contig 19591 bp, 16 predicted proteins | sample 2SBtaG_2_FD_182564 | JGI IMG/M metagenome (GOLD analysis project Ga0209992, IMG submission 182564) | Deep subsurface microbial communities from Kolumbo volcano to uncover new lineages of life (NeLLi) - 2SBTROV12_ACTIVE470 metaG (SPAdes)... | ecosystem: Environmental > Aquatic > Marine >... | reverse complement strand
CAACGCTAAGCTGTTAGGTGTACTCATGGCTTCTTTGATGTTTCCTGCAAGCACATCCATGGCAATAAAGTCTTCAATATTCGCGGTTGCAGCATAGAGGTTATTAAGCTTAAACCCTTGATTATTGTGCTTCACATCTACTTCAGCTTCACGAGTAAACTCCACCATTTTTAGCGCAAATACATCTTCTACTTGGCTAAAATCTAATGCCTGTGTACCTCGTGTATAGCTATAGATAGGGACCGTGCCCAAACCCAATTTTGAGTAATCTTGAGCCACTCGATAAACACGATCTGCATTAGGCTGGTGCTGATCGTAAGACAGTTCATTTTTTGCAAACAGTGCCACTAAAATTGCGGCAGCAAGACCCACACTCAAGCCAATCACATTTAATAAAAAATGCTGTTTTTGTTGCTTAAAGGCACGAAGTGCCGTGATTAGGTAATTAAATATCATAACTATGCAACCTCGTTTTCTAGTCCATGAGGAACACTATTGGCTTTATCTAACATGATTTGGCCATCCAATAGGCGCACTAAACGGTCAGCATACGCGCCTTCTTTTTCTGAGTGAGTCACCATGATCACCGTTGTGCCTTCGCGGTTTAATTCACGCAGCATGGTCATCACTTCTTCGCCGTTTTTAGAATCAAGGTTACCGGTTGGTTCATCGGCTAAAACCAGTTTTGGGTTGATCACTAAAGCACGGGCAACTGCCACACGCTGTTGCTGACCGCCAGATAGTTGCTGTGGTAGATGATCGGCACGGTGGTCGATAGCAACACGTTTTAAGATAGCTTCAACACGCTGTTTTCGCTCACTTTTAGAGATATTTTGGTATTGCAGTGGCAGCTCGACGTTTTCGAATACTGTAAGTTCGTCAATCAGGTTAAAGCTTTGAAATACGAAGCCAATTGAAGCTTTGCGTAATTGTGATAACTGCTTTTCGCTATAGCCCGCGATGTCGGTACCATCAAAATCAAAGCTGCCTGAACTTGGTGAATCCAACATGCCTAAAATAGACAGTAAAGTTGATTTACCACAGCCAGAAGGGCCCATGATAGCGACAAATTCACCTTGTTCTACGTTTAGATTAATGTCGTTTAAAGCAGTTGTTTCAACATCTTGAGTACGAAATACACGGTTTAAGTTAGTTAATTTGATCATGGGTCTGGTCCTTAAAATTTTAATGTCTGTGCTTTGTCAAAGTTGCTGTAGCCTGAGGTGATCACTCGCTCACCCACATTTAAGCCATCAAGCACTTCGTAGTAATTTTGGTTTTTCTTGCCTAAGCGAATGGTTCGACGCTCTGCTGTTGTGCCATCGCTTGATAGTACGTACACCCAGTTACCGCCTGAGCTGGTAAAGAATGCGCCGCGTTTTAGTAATAATGCGTTGTCTTTGTTGCCACCTAGCATCAACTCAACGTCGATACTTTGGCCACGTTTGATATCTTGCTGCCCACTAGGCAGCGCCACTTCAACCTGAAACTGTGACTGAGTCACGCGGCTGTCAATTTTACTCACTTTTGCCATCACGTTGCCGCCACCTAAGTGCACGTTTACGTCCATGCCCTTTTGAACTTGGTTTAAGTAGAATTCATCTAAACGCACGACTAATTTGTATTCATTGGGAATATCGATTTGACCTAGGCGCGCGCCACGACTTTTTGATTCACCCATTTCTACATCAAGCTCACTCAAATAACCCGACACAGGCGCTTTTATTAATAAGTTATCTAAGTTTGCACGGGCAAACTGTAAGTTTTTCTGTAGCATTTCAGCGCTATCTTCTAGCTGCTCTACTTGCACCTTACGAATTGAGTTTTCTTGCTTTTGACGCTCTAAGGTCAGCTCTTTTCTCGCTTTGTAGTAAGCTAAATCTTCTGAAATCTCAGAAAGTCTATCTTGAGCTAACACTCCGCGATCAACCAGCGGCTTAGATTGCTTATAACGACGCTCTAAATGGGTAATTTGTAAATCGATTTCTAATAAGTCACGACGCAGGTTTAAACGACTGGTTTCCATGTTCATTTGTGTGTTGCGTAAGAAGTTAAGCTGCTCAGTCACCTGCGCTTCGCGGCTCATCACGTCTAGTTGTAAGCTGGTGTTACTCAAACGCACCAAAGGCTGGCCTTTAGTTACATAAGTACCCTGCTCAACCAAACGCTCTTCAACCTGTCCGCCCGCTATAGTGTCTAGGTAAATTGTTGTTTTTGGTACAACCTGACCACGAAGACTTAACGCATCTACAAACGCGCCTTGTTCAACAGCATTAATGGTGACACTACTTAGTGATAAGTTTTGACTGCGACCCGATGATGAGTCTGTAAATGCAAATGTCGCAGCTGCAATACTCAGCAGCACACCTGCAGCCACTGCTGTTTTAAGATGTTTTTGTAATCCTGAGCGTTCAATTTTCTTATCCATAGCACACCTCTAAATCGTTGAGAGTTTGGTCGATGTTCGTTTCGACAACTAAGACGTGATGTCCAAATATGCCAGAGATATATCAAACACTATGCCAACTTTTAAAAACAATAAAATCAATAATTTATAAAAGTTACTGTTTTCGAAAATAATTATACTGTCCGGAAATAGAACACATAAAAACTCGCTATGTGTCCATTTTTGAACACATTAATAGACGTGCTGTTGCTAAATGAGGTAGGCTAGAAAGAATAAAAAAAGCCAAGATCAGGCAAAGGCAAGGACCATGACTCAAACCGCCAAACAAGCTGGACACATTTTAATTGTCGACGACAACACTGATATTTTAATCGCGGCTAAGCTGCTGCTAAAAAAGCATTATCAAAAAGTACACACCACAGATAACCCCTTCGATATTGAAGAGATCATAAAAACGCAGCCTATTGATGTGATCTTACTCGATATGAACTTCAGTCAAGACGCCATAAGCGGTAAAGAAGGGTTTTATTGGTTAAAGAAGATCGTTGAACAAGACCCCAGCATTGCAGTGCTTCTAATGACTGCATATGGCGATATTCAATTAGCCGTTGATGCCATTAAGGCTGGCGCTGCTGATTTTGTTGCCAAACCTTGGCAAAACGACCAACTCTTAGGCGCGGTCGCCGCTGCCTATGCACACGCGCAGGACAAGCAGAAAGTTGGTCAACTGACTCGCCAAACACAAGGGTTAAACCAAGCGCTCAACCAAGGGACGAGCGGAAAAAACTTCGACTTCTTAGGCAAAAGTGCGGCCATGCAGCAAGTGTTTAGCACTATAGAAAAAGCCGCGTTAACCGATGCCAATATTTTAATCACCGGCGAGAGTGGTACGGGTAAAGAGCTCGCTGCACATGCCATTCACCAAGCCAGCTTACGTCGCGAAAATGCACTAATTAGCTTAGACATGGGTGCAATTGCTGACAACTTATTTGAAAGTGAGCTATTCGGTCATAAGAAAGGCGCGTTCACAGATGCCAAAGCAGACAAAGTGGGTCGCTTCGAACTTGCTAACGATGGCAGCCTATTTTTAGACGAGCTAGGTAACTTGCCACTGAGCCAGCAAACCACCTTGTTAGCCGCGCTACAAAACCGTCAAGTCACCCCCGTTGGCGGTAATAAAGCCATAGATGTGAATATTCGCCTCATTTGTGCCACTAACGACAACTTACAACAAGCCGTAGACGAAGGGCGCTTTAGGCAAGATTTATTTTATCGCATCAACACCATTGAAATACGTTTGCCACCGTTGCGTGAGCGTAGTGAAGACATTCCGTTACTAGTGAATTATTATCTCGAGCACTTCTGCCACAAATACAAACGCACATTAACTGTCAGTGACGCCGACATGCAAACCTTGAGCGCCTACACTTGGCCGGGTAACGTGCGAGAGCTGGCCCATGCCATTGAACGTGCCGTGATCTTAAGTGAGTGTGAGCTTCTCGATATCAGCACTGTGGTTGGCCAAGTAACTACCACCGCGCCAAACAGTCAAGCTGAAATAGCACAAAGTGAGAGCGGTCAATTGATTCATGCAGACACCTTCAACCTAGAAGAACTCGAACATCGCACCGTTCGCGCTGCATTAAAGCACTATCAGGGTAATGTCTCGCAGGCGGCCAAAGCGCTGGGGTTAACTCGTGGTGCCATGTATCGCCGCCTCGAAAAATACGACTTATAACCGGAGCTGAGTATTTTGAGTTACTTCACGAAGCACCCTACAACGGTATTTTTTGCCACCATCTTGTTACTTTGCATGCTGATCACCACCAGCGCAACCTTGTATATACAAGATGGTTTTTCAGCGACTTTACTACTTTTAAGCTTATTTTCATGTGCAACTTTTTTCTCGTTAATTTCGCAATTTAATAAACAAAACAAGCACATGAGTTTTGTTTTAAAGTCTTTGGCGAATGGTGATAGTTCTCTGGGGTTAAGTAAACACCACCCTATGCATAATCACCTTGAAGAGATCAAAGAAAACATTCAGAGTGCACGCTTTAATGCCGAGCAACAGGCACACTTTTTACAGGCCTTATTAGTCCATATTGATTTGGCTGTCGTGGTGTGTGATGACACAGGTGACGTGATTGAATCAAACCCTGCCGTTGCCAAATTGCTCGGTAAAGCAGTTCGCCACTGTGATGATTTGGCCCATATCGCGCCTTTAGTCGAAAGTTGTGACCGCAGCCTCAAAACCATTGCCAATTGGCAATATGGTGAACAGCAAGACAACTTGTCTATACAAGTGAGTGTCGCTCATATTCAAGGCAAGATCCGCAAAATTGTTACCTTACACTCCATTCGTGATGCCTTACAAAACAAAGAGCAACAAGCCTACAAGCGGCTTACCAAAGTGCTCACCCATGAAGTTGCCAACTCCATCACACCGCTCGCCTCCATTGCACAAAGCTGTGAAAGCCTTTTACCAGAAACACTCACCTTTGATGATGAAGAAGACAAAGACGATTTAGCCATGGCGCTAAAAACACTGGCAAAACGCACCGAATATTTAGGTGACTTTATTGGCCGCTTTAGAGAAGTCAGTAATTTACCTGCGCCCACGCTTAATCCTGAGCAACTCGCCCCATTGGTTGAAGGTGTATTTCAGCTCCATCAACAAACTTGTAGTGCAGCCAATATCGATTTACAACTGGACGTGTCGCATTCCCAATTGACTATGTTAGATAGCGCACAAGTTGAGCAAGTACTTATTAACTTAACCAAGAATGCCATTGAAGCGGTGCAGCAAAACAGTAGCGACACTTCAGCAAGCGTGCAATTAAAAACAGGCTGTAATGAAGCGGGCCAGCACTATGTTGAAGTCAGCGATAACGGCCCTGGCGTAGCAAAGCATGTGGTCGAGATGATGTTCGTGCCGTTTTTCACCACCAAGCAAAAAGGCTCAGGGATTGGTTTAAGTTTGTCTCGGCAAATAATGTTGAACCATGGCGGCGACCTCATTTACATCCAACGCGAACAAGGCGCCTGTTTTAGATGCGTGTTTGGATGATGTTCGTGTCTATGCTTAAGACTTCACAACCAAACAACAAGAGTTCTGGGATTGGTTTGAGTTTATCTCGACAAATAATGTGCTTACACTTTAAAGAACGCGGCGGCGACCTCTTTTACACCCAGCGGGAGCAAGGCGCTTGTTTTAGGTGCGTATTTGGATGATCGAGCTAAAAATTTATCGCAAGAAATTGCCAATCTTTGCTCAGTAAGTAAACTAAGCATGGTTTCTGGTTTGAGGGCAGCAATGGACAAGCAAATACATAAAGAATGGCAAATATCCAGTATTGGCTGGAGCGTTGTCATACTTTTTCTTACCACAATAGATGCGTTTTATGATTTATCAGTCTCACCAGAAGATCAGCTCAATAATGCTTGGTATTGGGCACTTCAAGAATGGGGCTTATGGTTTATTATTACGCCTTTGCTGTTTAGAGCGCTAAGCCTTATTGAACAGCAGAAAAGACATATCACAACCTTCTCTCTACTGACTTGTATAGGTACGTTTATTTTTGCCATGGGTGCACAAGCCATTTTTGATTTTTATGCCCTTAACGACCCAATCCCATATACTTTTTTATATTTTGCCCCTTTGCACCCTTTGGTGATTTTCGTAAACATTTACCTTTGGCAGCGCCTGATAAAACCAAAGCCTGCACAACTTAATGTGTCGCAAACCGAACAACAAGCCAGTATTACTGTTGAACATAATGGTCGATGTATTGATATTCCTTATGCACATATCATTCAGTTTAACTCTGCCAGTAACTATGTTGAGATCTGTACTGCACAAAAAACTTGGCTGAAACGTGCCACATTGAAAGAAATTGAAACCAAATTGCCTGATAACACATTTATCAGAACCCATCGCTCACATTTAGTGAACATTAAATTGATCAAAAAGGTGACAATTAAGCCCTCAGGTAGTGGCTATGTGGTGCTGTCTAACGACAATGCCGTCGCCCTGAGTAAAGCCCATAAAAAAGCCGTTAAGACTTGTCTTCAACAAGTCGCTTAAACCGCATTTAAATTAACGAGTCCAGTTATCCCAACTCAATGGGATAACTGGAAAGATACCTGTCCATTCGTCCCTAGCCCTTACCAATTAACACTTTATAATTGAGAACTCAGCCTAAATAAATTTTAATAGCCGCAATTTATATCCCCAACCAAGGACGCACAATGTATAGCAAAAATTGGCTTAACTCTGCTGTTTTAATCGGTGCACTAAACTTTAACTCTCAAGCGTTCGCTCAAGACGATACACAGGTTGTCATTGAAGATAATGTCGCGCTGTATACCAGTGACGATATTCTTGCCATGCAGGGGCAATCCGCATTAGATATTATTGAGCAAATTGCAGGCTTTCAGTTCATTGATTCGAATAATCAGCGAGGCCTAAGTAGCGCCAGCGGTAATGTATTAGTTAATGGCTTACCCGTTCTAAATAAATCGCAAAGCCTAGAAGCAATTTTGGCAGATTTACCCATAAGTCAGATTGCTGAAATGGAAGTCTATTTAGCCGGCCACCCATTTTCTTCTGTCAGTCAATATACGCAAGTAGTTAATATTATTAGAGATAATTCTCAAAACAGAGCAAATTGGCAGGTTGGTGCACAATCACATAAAGACTTTAATCAAGTAAATGCTGCCGCATTGCAAGTGAGTACACAATGGCTAGATTGGGATCATCAATTACAGCTTTCTACAGACAAAAATCTTACTTACTCTACAACCGATTATACTGAGTCTAATCATCAGAATATCAGTTATTTAAATGGCCAAGAACAGTATCAAGAAAGCATTGAAAATATCAGCACAGGTATTACGTCAAGCAAGGTGATGACTGACAGCGTATTGCAAATAAATACGCTGTTTCTAAAAGAGCATTATCTAGAAGATTATGATCGTGACTGGCAAGACAATAACGATGCGCTGGGTAATGAAGCTATAAAAGATAAATCGCAACTCAATGAGTATGAACTGGGTTTTGATTGGCAACAACAAGCAAATGAGAGCGAGTCTTCATGGCTCTGGCAAGTGACAGGGTTACTTCGCCTGCGTGATAGTGGTCAAGTTGCCCTCACCACTGAGCAAAACGAAAGTGAGCTCACGCTTACTCAATTTGAGCAAACCCAATCAAATACTGAGCAAGTATTAAAGCTTTCAACTCAGCAGCCTACTTTGTGGTGGCAACCAGAGCTAGGTATAGAGGTAAGTCACAACCGTTTAGAGGCAGATACTTTAGAAGCGCATAGCTCAGAGAGTAATGTCACAACAACCAGTGTCAGTGAAACCCGTGTAGAACCTTTTATTGCCAGCAAAATAGAGCTTAACCCGCAATGGCAACTATATAGCAAATTAACGGGTGAATACGCTAAGCTCAGCAGTCAATCAAATAACCGATATGAAACACAAAGTCGCTATCTTAAGCCTTTAATTAAGCTGAGCTACCAAGCAAAAAACGGCCTGCAATCGACATTCACATTACAACGCAGAGTCGACCAGCTTGATTTTACTGATTTTCTAGATAGCCAAGATAATGATTTTGGCCGTGAGCAATCGGGTAACACTGAGTTAAAGCCTCAACAAAGTATCGAGTTCAGTTATGAGTTAAATTATGAAGCAGACGACCACTGGACGCTCAATACGCGCGCTTTTTGGCAAAAACAGCGTGATATCCATGAGTTCATTCGTTTTGATAATGGTGACTGGGGGGTCGGCAATGCTGGCCACGCCTATTACTACGGCTTAGACCTCGATATCAATATACAAACCAATTGGTTACTAGAAGACAGCCTGATCAATGTATTTTATGAGTATCGCGATGCCAACTACGATGACCCGTTAACTGGTGATCGAGTTATATCTTGGCTAGAACCGCACAGCGCCGAGATAGAATTTAGAAAAGACGGAGATTGGTATGCTTGGGGTATACTGGCGTCTTTACCCGACACTGAAACCAGCTTCTATCCAGAAGAATTGTATCGACAAAAAGATCGCGCTACTTACGGTTTTTACGCCGAATTTAGCTTAGATAATGACATGCAGTTAAACATAGAGCTTGAAGATGCGTTTGGTGGAGAATACCTGTATGACCGCCATATTTATCAAACAGATAGAACTGGAATGTTAGACTATCGCTACTATGCGCTTGAGCATAGTGAGCCGAGCCTAACAATTTCTCTCAGTGGCGAGTTTTAATGCGCCGCTGAGTATATTATAAGATAAGTCCATTTTGCCAAGCATGTACCGCAGCCTGAGTTCGATCTCTGACGTTTAACTTTGACAAGATATTACTGACATGTGTTCGCACTGTTTTAACTGAAATAAACAATTGTTCAGATATTTCTGCATTAGAAAGACCTTGGGCAATAGCGCGTAATACCTCTGACTCACGATCGCTCAATTGCATTTCTTTATTTCTTTCAGCAGAAAGAATTCTTGTAGCAACCATAGGAGATAAGGTGCTAATGCCTTGTGAAGCTTTACGTATCGCATCGACTAATGCATCTGGTTGTATGTCTTTAAGTAGATAAGCGATAACCCCAGCATCTAATGCAGGAAATATTAATGTATCTTGGTGAAATGAGGTTAATATCACCACCTGGATATGTGGATATTGCTGTTTAATTTGCTGCGCAGCTTGAACTCCCTCAACCTCTCCATCCAAAATCAGATCGAGTAACACAACATCCGGTTCATTGTCAGCAATCACTGTCATACCATTAGGTATAGTGCTTGCTTCTGCCACAACCGACATATCAGGCTGCATTTGTAAAAACTGGACGATACCGCTACGTACTATTGCATGGTCGTCTATGGTAACGATTTTAATTTTCTTTTCTTTATCTTTCATATGATTACTCCTTGCTTGCTGAAGGTAGATATCCAGTAAGGCAGGTTACCTTACGTTTGCTATCATCTTCACGCTGCTCTAAAGATAAACGCCCACCCAGAGAATGTAGCTTTTGTTTTATGATCTCTAAGCCTTGACCAAAGCTGGGGCTAAACTGAGCCGTGCCATTATCGAATAAACTAAAGCGGCTTTCACCGTCATTGAGCTCAAGACATAAGCGAATAGTGTCTGCGTCACTATGCTTAGAGATATTCTGAAGCCCCTCTTTAATACTCGCAAACAAGTAACTTGATATTTCTCCGCTTTGAGGCTTTTTTACCTCCAGGTCACGGCCAGTTTGTTGCTTCCAACACGCCAAATAAGTAGTTAACTCTGACATCTCAACGTATGCTTGCGCCGATGATTCGTGCTCAGTTTGTACCTGTAAAATCCGATTAACTTGTTCAAATGCTTGCTGATTATTACTCTGGGCTTGTTTTAAAAGTAGACTCAATTGTGTTTCTGAGTGTGCCAATGTTTGACAACTAGATAGGTTTAAGTTGTTTGCGAACAACAGTTGCTTAACGGTATCGTGCAGCTCTCCGGCAAATTCTATACGCTGTTTTTGTAATCTTGTTTCTTGCTCTTGCTTAATATGTTCATCAAGCTGTTCAACAAGTCGGTTTAACTTATCAAAACTCTGCTCTAGCTCGTCAGCCCCATCTATTGTTAGACGCTCAGTCAATCGCCCTTGCCCCCATAGTAATGTCACATGATTAAAGTGCTTTAAGCGCTTTTGAATACGGCTGCCTACGAGCCACATAACAATGGCGCCACAGCATAAAATAAATCCTGCAACTATAAGTGCGAAAGGTAAAAAGCTAACCCATTGTGACAACAACGAAGAAGGGGGAGAGCCGACTGCAGACCAGTTATCGATCCACATTACTACAGCACCTAGCTGCTTACCTTGATGGTCGGTTAAGGCACGGGTGAAAATGGCAACATCATCAGCCATCATCTCAACGCCACTGTTGTAATGTGCTAACAGGGCATCCGTAAGGTCGTCTCTCACTTGCAGGGGCAGTTGCGCGCCAATATCACCAACAAAAAGTGGGGCATGCTCAGTTTGCGCAATGACTTTAGCCTGCGAATCGACCACAACAACTTTACTAATATTAAGGGCACTTAAATAAGCTGAGTCGTCAAAATGTAGCTCACTCAACCCACCTGTTTGTTTCATTTCTAGAATAATTTTCGGGGCAATCTCTTGCTCATACAAAGCATAGATTTCAGATATTTTAGGTACATTAAAAATCAGTAACTGCACGGTCACTAAACTAAAACAAGCAAAAAAGCTGACCAACAATAGGCCTATTATTACTTTTGCTCTGATTGAGTAAGCCGTAAGGCACTGTTTTAAGTAATCAATCACTCGATACTATCCTTGTGAATAGATAAATTCGCCCAGCAAGTGTACAGATTTATTTATTAAAAGGGATCGGTCTAGAGACCGATTTAATTTCAGGCGCACCGCTGATGTATATGCCTGATGATATTGCTCTAATAAAGCCAAAGATGATGTTGGAGCAAACGATGGAACAGGCCGCAGTAAAAATAGTGAATGCACACAAAGCATTTTCAAACACACAAGTATTAAAAGCGCTCAATATGACCGTCCCAACAGGGAGTATATATGCCTTGTTAGGAAACAATGGTGCCGGAAAATCCACCTTACTCAGTATGTTACTCGGTGCGCTTCAACCTGACCAAGGCGATATTCGTTTATTGGGTGAGCCTATAAGCACGCGCTTAAAGTCGCGCTTAGGTTGCCTCATTGATGCGCCTGCTTTTTATCAAAACCTAACGATTAAAGAGTTCTTGAGTTATTGCGCAAAGATGAAAGGCTTACCAAAACAGTGCATTGATGAAGCACTGACTATTGTAAATTTACAAGCCAAACAACATGCGCGCTTAAAACGCTGCTCTTTAGGTATGAAACAAAGAGCAGCACTTGCCAATGCCATTTTAGGTCAACCCGAACTGCTGATATTAGATGAACCAACCAATGGCCTCGACCCAAGCGGTATTGAAGAAATTAGAACCTTGATCCGCACACTACCTGAGCGCTTTAATACAACCGTATTGTTCTCTAGCCATGTGCTTGAAGAGGTTGAAAAAGTGGCAACACATGTTGGCATTCTCGCACAAGGTAACCTAGTGATCGAAGGAAGCTTACAGGACTTACTAGACGACCCTCTGGGCACATTAGAAGTGTCGATATCAGCTGAGCATACCGATAAAGCTCAAACACTTTTAAGTAGAGTCTTTAAAGTATCAACACCAGAAGCCGGCAAGATCACCATTCATCAAATAGACAAGTCGCTTTGTCCACAGGTGTATAAATCTCTACTGGCACAAAATATTGATTTTTATCAGTTTCATTACCAAAAGCAAAGCTTGTCAAAGCTATTTAATAACATACACCTATCAATCAATAAGGAGACTGAATATGCTTAAACACACACTGACTATTTTGCTGTGTGAGTGCACCAAACTAAAAAGGCAGTGGCTAATACCTTTACTGTTTGCCTGTCCTTTTGCTGTGATAAGTTTAAATTTTTTAGTAACTTTTGAGCGTGGACTCGATGTTTTTGCTGAGCATGGGTGGTTTGGATATATATCAGCTAATTCGACATTGTGGCTTGGATTGATGCTGCCTATGTTAATTGCATTAGTCACCACCATTATTCATCAAATAGAACATAAAGATAATGGCTGGTTATTAATGAGTAGCTTTGCTATCTCACCCATTCTGCTGTGCATTGCTAAATTTTTCATTGTCTTTTTACTGATTATTTTGTCTAACCTGCTGATGGTGTGCTTTATTTTTATCAGTGCGTGGCTGCTTATGCAGCTCGGTTTTCCAAAGTTTGAAAGCGCCGACATAAGTTTTTTACAGTTTTTCATTAACGCGTCAATTACTAGCCTACCTATTATTTTGATTGGTTTGATTATTTCAAAATTAATCAATAACTTTGCAGCTCCGATTTGCGCAGCTTTTATCATGGTTGTTTTTGCTATGAACCTTTCAAGATCTGAAAACCATTGGTTTTACAGCCCTTGGACCTACCCCATGATCAGCATTCAAGTGGCGGATCAAACGACTACAAATCTTGCGATAACCTTAAGTCTTGGATTGAGTGCTGTGCTTCTTGTAACCGTCTGCACCTTGTACTGGTGGCGGCATAAACAGGTTGCCTAGTTATCCTTAAACCTTCACTCATATGAATCATTTTAGTATTGAATTATGAGGTAATGTACACCTCCATACTCTGCAAATTTTTAACTTAGCCAAATCTTATGGCACTGTACGGCAAAAAATAAGGTGCCTTTTCAAACTAGCATTGTAATGACAGATAAAAAGGATACGCATATAAGTACAAAACGTGAAAACGCGTTCAGCGGTTAGTAGATGGTCACCATATTTACCAGAAAGAATAGAGAATGGATGCGACAAGCTTGCTAGAGCAAAAGTTAATAAGCGCAATCCACAGAAACATTCGAAAAAACTTTAGCGCTATAAGTCTTTATAATATTGTTACAACTTCACACATTATGACTGACACAAACGATTAGTCGACAATTTTAGTTGGTAAAAAGTTTTTTGGCAATATACCTTGAAGTGATCCAAAACTTTTTAATCGATTTCGTAAAGCGCAGCCTAATGCACTATCATGAATTGAAGGTACTCTGGTTATGTCAGTCTCGTAATTACTGTTTTTAAAAACGGTTTTGAAAGATTCGGACGCTTCTTTGGCCACATTTGAACGTGTCAAAATAGATGTATTTGCAATAGCATCAATACTCACACTTCTGCTAAATCTTGCAAATTGTTTGAACTTAAAATTTTCTTCGACATATCGGTTACTTAGCTGCACCAATTGAGTCATCAGCTCATGTAAAACTGCATTGGCGGTCAATTCATGTACGAGTAGTGTGAGAGTTTTATTTATTAATTCGGGGAGTCTACCCTGAAAAAAAGGTAAGATTTGAATGTCTATTAAGTATGTACCATTGTGTCTCTGCTCGATATCAATGAGTGTAAATTTTGCTTTGTCATAGGTAATTGAAGCCAATAAATCAGTGATCGCAAAGTCGCTCTGAAGCTTGTTGTTAGCATGGCTCTGACATAAAAATTGATCAGTATAATTAGCCATCATTGGTAGATCATGATGATTATTAAAGGGGGTAGCCACACCACCTAAAATTGAAAGTTTGAACAATTCTCGTATCTCATGCTCTCTGGCAGACTTAATGGCCAAAAAAACTGTTTGAATAATTTCTGATGTTGGCAAGGTTGCCTCGACGCGCCACCTTCGTCCATAGACAATCTTTTTATCATTATCTTGTCGGTAATTGTCTTTCCCCACAATACCTAGTTGAATAAACACACCCGCTTTGTCTTCATCAACAAACACAAGATAATCTTCATCAAAATTAATATTAGACACCACCTCTTCAACGCTTTGTCTGTCATGCTGAAAAGTCATAAAATGCTGAGGAATGCATGCTTTTGAGTCACTAATAAGCACGGATGGTGCACCTGGCATTGGCGCTTCTCCTTCTAACAGTGCTGACTCTTCAATCATGTTTTTGTCTAAAGATGTTTGATTCATTCACGTTTGCTCTAAATGGCTTTTAACGGTAAACGTTGAAACAAAAATAAAGATCACCCAAGTACACTTTTAATCTTAATTTTTAAGCGTTATTTAAATCCTATTTTTAAATTATTACGAAATTTTGACTGATTACTTTTTATTCTGAGAAGAGAAAAACCAAAGTCTAATAGACTGTGCATGATTAAGGTAATTGTATATAACAGCCTGCGAAGATAAATATTATTAGCAGTTACATAATTGAAAATAACACAACAATAAATTTTTATTGAATTTCTGAGTACACCTTTTGCGAGTTTGCGTCTACACAAATTATTTACCATATTTAGAACATAGTTAATCAAAGTGGAATATTTTGATGGTATTAACTACCTTTCTTATAAGGTGAACCAGTTAAATATTAATCTCGTATGCTTACGAAAATGCAGTATTTCTAAACCGGCCTAGACGACATGTTGTAAGTGGTCTGGTCATAATTTATTACTCAATATGGTGTGAAAAGTTATGAAAGAAGTGATGCTCGACCCAGCCGATTTTGTCGGCATGTCCTTTTGGATAATCTCTGCAGCAATGACTGCTGCAACCTTTTTCTTTTTCATGGAAAGAGACCGCGCAGTAGGAAAATGGAAAACATCCCTTTCTGTTGCGGCTTTGGTAACAGGTATAGCTGCGATTCACTATTTCTATATGCGTGAAGTTTGGATAGTTTCTGGTACCAGCCCAACCACATTTAGATATGTAGATTGGTTACTGACCGTGCCCCTTCAAATTATAGAGTTCTACTTGATATTAACTGCTATTGCCGTAGTACGCTCAGCACTGTTTTGGAAACTCATGGTTGCATCTGTGGTAATGCTCGTATTTGGTTATTTTGGCGAAATCAGAAGCATCAATGTTTGGGGTGCCTTTGTAATTAGCATGCTTGCATGGCTATTCATTATTTATGAAGTATTCTTAGGGGAAGCCAGTAAAATAAGTGCCGAAAACGGGACAGAAGCCAGTAAGAAGGCATTTAATGCATTACGTATTATAGTTACTGTCGGTTGGGCAATATACCCACTTGGTTATGTACTCGGATATACTGGTGGTGGCAGTGAAAATACGCTGAATATTGTTTATAACCTTGCAGATTTTGTTAACAAGATAGCATTTGGGGTTGTTATTTGGGCTGCAGCGACATCCAGCTCTGATGAGCAAACATCTTAACCGTTGATAATGCGCCCTCGTGGCGCATTTTAAATTTTGAGGGTTATTATGTCTTATACAAGTCACTCAAACTCGCTTACCTCAAACTTACTCAATTTGGTTGACTCTTATCTTGTTGAAAGTTTATCCAACGTCGATTGCGATGATAACGTAGATACAGCTGTAAATTATCACCTTTCAAGTGGCGGGAATAAAGTCAGAGCTAAGTTGACGTTGGAGGCTTGCCATCGTTTGGGCATTCAAGAGAATGACGCTGTTATTATGGCAGCTGCTATTGAATGCCTTCACAACGCGTCATTGTTGCATGATGACTTAATGGATGGCGATGAATATAGACGTAAAAAAGAAGCTGTTTGGCACAAATACAATTCTCATATAGCCATATGCGCTGGTGATATGTTGATAGCGCGTTCATTCGGAATATTATCTCACCTAAACTGTAAGCTTAAGATTGGAGAATGCTTACATTTATTGAGAATGGTCACCGAAACAACCATTACGGGTCAGTCCGCCGATATAAATTCGCAAACATGGCAAAACCTGACGACAGCTCAGTATTGCAATACTGTGGCGCTTAAATCGGTGCCTTTATTGCAAGTTTGTGTAGCCATGCCGCTATGTTTTGCGGATGTTGAAATGGACATCAAAGTGCTCAACAACATCTTTAACCCGTTTGCTTCGGCGTACCAAATTATTGATGACATTGAAGATTGGCAACAGGATGACGCTTGTGGTAGGTGTAATTATTTGTCCCTTTTAGCCAAAGAATGTACTAATTATCTACCATCTGACTTGTATTGTGTTGCTTTTCAAGATGCCGAAAAACTTATAGAAATTAGCGAAAAAAATGAATCTCAACTTCCATCTGAGCTAACAGGGTTAATATATCCTTACATACAAAAACTAAAACTAAAAATACAATTATTAAAAGACGAACATGCCTATGACTAAAGCCATTGTAATCGGTGCGGGCTTTGGTGGTATTGCCGCTGCACTTCGACTCAAAGCAAAGGGTTACGACGTAACCTTAATTGATCGCGCTAAACAGCTCGGCGGCAGAGCGCAAACATTCGAAAAGCAAGGCTTTCTCTTTGATGCTGGTCCAACAGTTATTACTGCACCTCATCTATTCTCAGAACTTTTTGACCTTTTTGACAAAGACATATCCAATTATGTCGATATTGTGCCAGTAGACCCTTGGTACCGCTTTTACTATCCTGATGGTGATACGTTTGACTATGGGGACTCACTTGAAAAAACACTTTTAGAAATTGAAAGAATAGCTCCACAAGACAAAGCTGGCTACTTAAAACTAATTAAGTCATCTGAAGCCATCTTTGATGTCGGATTCTCTCAGTTATCAGACAAACCCTTTCACTCAATAACGACCATGTTCAAGCAAATACCCAGTTTGATGAAACTAAAAAGTTATTTGAGTGTTTGGCAATTTGTCTGTAATCACCTTGAACATGATAAGCTCAGGCAAGCCTTTTCAATACAGCCTTTGCTCGTAGGCGGAAACCCCTTTGATACAACATGTATTTATAACTTAATACACTTCCTAGAATTAAAATGGGGTATCCATTTTGCTAAAGGTGGAATGGGTGCTGTTGTGCGTGCTCTGGAGAGGTTAATGCGTGAACAAGGCATCCGCATACAACTTGACACCACCATCGAAAAAATTAATACCTCTAATCGTCTAGCGCATTCAGTTGTTACGACAGATAACCGAACATATGACTGTGATTTAGTGGTGTCTAACACAGATCCAAAATATCTGTATCAAAATATGGTCGCCAAGGATGAAATCAGCTTTTCAGCTAAGATTAAAACCAAATTCGCAAAGCCTTCCATGGGCCTATATGTACTTTACTTTGGCACGAATAGAACCTATGACGATATCGCTCACCATACAATCTGGTTAGGAAAACGCTACCAAGGCTTGTTATCTGACATTTTTGACAAGCAAATCTTAGCTGATGACTTTTCGCTTTACTTACATAGGCCAACAGCAACGGATCCCTCTATGGCACCTGAAGGATGCGATAGTTTTTATGTGCTTTCTCCGGTGCCAAATTTACAAGGCGGTCAAAATTGGGATGAGTTGCGAGATACCTATGCCACAAAAATATTAAACGCACTTGAACAAACTATTTTACCTAATCTTAAAAGTCACCTTGTTGTGCAATTTGATATGACACCTGAAGAATTTGCTTCTGATTATTTAAGCGTTGACGGCTCTGGTTTTTCAATTGCACCAAGCTTGTCCCAATCAGCTTGGTTTAGATTCCACAATCGTGCAGAGGGGTTAGATAACTTATATTTAACGGGTGCAGGAACGCACCCTGGCGCGGGTGTGCCTGGCGTATTATCCTCTGCAAAAGTGTTGGAGCATTTAATACCCAGCTTAATCACCCGCTCGACTAGTTCTTAACATTAATAGGCTTGCTTGTATGACAGAACCTGCACTGAGTACACTTAGTCGATATGGTAAATCTTTCAGATTTGCAGGTCGGCTATTAGAGCATGGACAATTGCAAGAAGCTGCAAAGCTGTATCAGTTTTGTAGATGGGTCGATGACATTGCCGATGAAAGTGAGCATGCTGAATTAGCAGCGAAGCAACTCAACCACATTAATGATAGCCTTTCAGGAAAAATTAACTCTTGCGGTCAAACACTAGATGAATTCATTCGTTTTTTTAAACGACATGAAATTTCGACAGCTCTACCAATGACCCTGGTAAATGGTGTACAAAGTGATTTGTCTCCCGCACGAATTCATGACCAAGACGAGTTAATTCAATATGCTTATAAGGTCGCTGGCGTTGTTGGGCTAATGATGTGTCCTATTCTCAATGCCGATAAACGAGGTTACGACTTTGCCATTGATTTGGGTGTGGCCATGCAACTGACTAACATTGCCAGAGATGTCAAAGAAGACGCTGAAATGGGCAGACGATACTTACCTTTTTCATGGTGCCCTCACTCGCCTGAAGAAATCTTATCTGAGGATGAACAGATAAGGCAAATCACGGCAAACAGCATAAAGAGACTGTTACAACTTGCAGAGCAATATTATGCTAGTGCCCGAATAGGGCTACAATTTCTGCCACCTAAGAGTAGAAGGGCGATTGCTGTCGCGCTGTCAGTTTATAGACATATCGGTGTGTTAATCGAACAACAACATTATCAGTATTGGTTGCCTCGATGTGTAGTGCCTACTTACAAAAAAATATTGGTTGCAGCAAATGCATTATGGCAACTTCCCTCAGTAGCACCAATAAAGACACTAAAACATCACAAAGAATTACATCAGTCGCTGTCTCAACTCAAACCAACAAACAGTGACGCTTTATGAATGCCGCTTATGATTTAAGCTGCATCGGTATTGGTATGGCAAACGCGTCTCTTGTGCTGGCTCTTAATGATATAAAAAGCCAGCGTAAAATTGGAATGTTCGAAGCTGAAGATTCATTTGATAAAGCACGAACATGGTGTTTTTGGGGCAAAGAACACTTGCCCAATTACCTTAAACCGTTAATTTCTAAATCTTGGTCTAAATGGCAGGTCAGTGACGAAATAGACACCTTTCAACACAACTCTAAGAACCCAAAGCAACACTATCACTGTATAAAAGGGGCTGATTTCTACCAGTTTTTTATGGAGCAATGTCATAAAAGCAAGCACATTGAGTTACATTTTTCGAAACCTGTCACCGATGTTCAAAAACGTGATAAAAGTTTGATACTAAATACAGAACACACGGCGACTTCAATCACTTCAAACTATATTGTAGACAGCCGATTAGACAAACATGTAAATGCTAAAGGTAATTTATTTCAATGCTTTGTAGGTGTTTGGCTTGAAAGCTCAACGGCGTTGTTTGATTCGAGCTGTGTTGGATTAATGGAGCAAATGACAGTTACAAACGACGGCGCTTTGCGCTTTGTCTATATTCTACCTATTGACGACCATCGTGCTCTTTATGAAGTGACTTACTTTAGCCAATCTGTAATGCCATTTAATATTATTAAGCAAGAGGTTAATGCCAAAATTGCAGAGCGCTTTGATTTGAAAAAACTACGCGCGCTCACTTGGGAGCAAGGCGTAATACCAATGCACACAATGAAACCTCAAAACCACCTTAAATTCGGGCAATTTTATACTCGCAGCGGTATTGCTGGAGGTCATGTCAGAACCAGCTCGGGTTACACGTTTTTACCCACTCAACGCTGGGCGAAAGAAGCCGCATATCAGATAAACACAGGGCAACCTTTTACACAAAAAATGCCTATATCAATCAGATACAGGTTAATGGATAGACTGTTTCTTCGTGCTTTAAAAAATAACATGCTTATTGCCCCCAATCTTTTTAAATTATTGATACAGAG
>Ga0209992_10002022_pt1 | contig 19603 bp, 21 predicted proteins | sample 2SBtaG_2_FD_182564 | JGI IMG/M metagenome (GOLD analysis project Ga0209992, IMG submission 182564) | Deep subsurface microbial communities from Kolumbo volcano to uncover new lineages of life (NeLLi) - 2SBTROV12_ACTIVE470 metaG (SPAdes)... | ecosystem: Environmental > Aquatic > Marine >... | reverse complement strand
AAAGATTATTGACAATCTAGAAGAGTTCAAAAAGATTAGTGATGTGATTGTGGCTAATAGAATGGTAGATGAGCTTAGTGACGTTAAGGACAAAGTTTATACAAGAGACTTGTTTAATTCAGATTAGTTAATATCACCAGATAGAGGGAAAAATATTATGTTACGGAGATTTTTTTTAGAAAATAAGCTTCTGTTTTCTGTTGCACTGTTAGCAAGGGGGTACATTTTAAGATTTTTTAATTTTAAAAAGGCTAAGCTTGACAAAGAAGAATTGAAAATTTTAAAAACATTAAAAAAAGACGGGATAGTGGTAATTCCAAATTACTTTTCAAAAGAGCAGTGTAAAACTATGAAAAAAGAGTTTGATAAATTTGTGGAAAATCACTCTGTATATTGTAAAGAGAATGAAAGAAGAGTGTTTGGAATTGAAAAATTAAGCCAGTATGTTAACGAAGTGTTCTCCAAAGATAGGCTTTCATGGAGGGTTTGTGAGTCCTATTTAGGTGAAAAGATGGTTTTGCAAAGTACAATGATGGCTAGAATAGACTACAAAGAAAATATAGAGTATGGATCTGGAGGGTCTTGGCATAGAGATAGTTTTTCAAGACAGGTCAAATCTATTACCTATCTCGAAGATATGAATGATGAAAATGGTCCATTCATGTTTATAAAAGGGACGCATAAAATTTCTAGCATCCTCAAGGTGTTATTTTTTTTAAAAAGAAAGAGAGCATCAGCTAATTACAGTAGATTATCCAATAAAGATATTGAATCAGCGAAGAGCCTTCTTCGTAAAGACATTTCGTATTTTCCTTGCAGGGCTGGCACGCTAATTTTAGCCGACATTAGAGGGTTACATACGACTAGGTATCTAAAATCTGGACATGCATACTCTCTTTTTAATTATTATGTTGCAAGCCAAGATGATATTTCAGGTGGACATATTAGAACGTTATCTAAAGAATGCATAAAAGGAAAGAGTGAAAGTAGTAATGATTATTGAAACTATTTATATGTTGTATGTTTTTACAGGAGAAATTTTACATGGGTGATATTGCAAGAGTTAAGGAAGATTTTGAGTATATTAAAAGTCTAGATTTAGAAAAATATTTTTATGAATCTGGGTTATCTGAAGTAATTGGTGTGAATAAATATGTAAGGCCATCTAATATTGGTCCAAATGACACTTATAATCAAGAAGGGTCAGATATTTTTGCACCAGATTGTGCTGATCTATGTAGGTTGCACGCTATTATTAGACATAGAAAAGTTTTAACAGTTCTTGAATTTGGAAGTGGAGTTTCAACAAAGGTCATTGCACACGCTTTAAGGTTGAATCAGCAGCTCTATAAGAATAAAATTTCATTAATAAGAAGGCAGCACCCGTTTAAAGTTTATTCTGTTGAAGCTGAAAAAGAGTATGCAGATATAACATTAAAAAATTCAGGAAATTTATCTGATTTTATAGAAATGAGTGTTTCAGACGCTCGTCAAACTTCTTTTCAGGGAAGGATATGTGGTCAATATGAAAAAATACCAACTATTTGCCCTGATTTGATATACATTGACGGACCTTCTCCGTATAGTTATAAGAAAAATTTTGAAAATATTTATATTTCTATGGCTCATCCTGATATAACCAATATTACTTGTGATCTTTTATTGATGGAACAATTTTTATTACCAGGTACATTTGTAATTTTTGATGGGATGACAAATAATTCGCGTTTTAATCGTAGTCACCTATATAGAAATTGGCTATCTATTGAAGATATAGAAATGGATTATACGATGTTGGCTCTTGACGAGTCATCTATCGGCATTCATCATAGAAATCAAATAAAATTTATTAATGAATAAAAGAGCGGTATCAAGTTGTATTTAATTCAATATAGGAGCCATATTTCGAATTTAACATTGCGCTCATTGGTAGTGGGGGTTAAGCCGTTATTAATTCTTTTAGTCGCTCAATTTGATACAATACTAGCCAGCAAGCTAGCATTAGTTTTTATAGTTAGCTCAATCGTGACCTCCACGTTGTCTGTGGCCTATTACAAGACGTATATGCCAATTGCAATAAAATATGGAGCCTCTTCAGTTTCAAAAAATATATTATTACATAGCCATATCTCTATAGCCTGTATTTCATTGTTTGGCGTGATACTTAATGTTGAAAACTGGATAACTGTATCATTAATTTTGGAATTCGTTCTGCATCAATATGCGCGTGTTAACCTGTATAGGAAGGAATTCCGAATTTGGGCAGTTATTTCAATATTAATTCCATTTATATTTATATTGAGCTGGTGGACTTTTAATAGTTACAAGTTGGAAGGGTTTAATGCGGTAGTTTTCGTTATCTCAGTAGTTGGAATACTAGTGAATAGTGCATATACTGGTTTGCTTGAATTTTTAACTGAACTAAAAATAGGGGACTCTATCTTTGGAATATCAAGAAAACTATATACCCAATCTGATAAATTAATAGTTGGATTTATGTACGATCCAAATGTATTTTGGGTTGTGGCAATTTTGTACCAAATAATGAATTCAGCTAATATAATATTTGACACTATAGTTGTCATGCCAAATAAGAAAGAAATAGCCACCAATAGGTATGGCTTTGACTTTTATAAAATATATAAGAGCAATACAATAATTACACTAGTCGGTCTTATATTTAGTATATTGGTATTGTATATTGCAGGTTATGAAGAGATTGAGTATCTTGGATTTTTTCTTTTTTTATTGGCAGTCAGATCTTTTGTTATAAATACTCTTAATCTGTCCGTCGAAGTGTTTTTTTGGAAATTTGAATTGATGAAATTATCTAAATATATGGTCATTTTGTCATTAATATTTATTATCACAGCATATTTTTTATTTAATATTTTAGAAAGTGGGGCGTCGTTAATTCTAGTTTCACTTGTTTTTATTTTTGTATTAATGATTTTAAATAACTTTGTTATAAAATCATTACAAGTGGCCAAATAATAAATGAGAGACACATTAGAAGAATTTAATAAAATTAAAGAGTTGTGTGAGCCTGGTAACGAATACTCTTCCTGGCTATTGGCTAAAGAATTGTTTGATATTCCAAGATCTGTTTCAGGGGATGGGAATTTAAAAACCCTTGAAATAATTAGAGGCAAAATAAAAAGTCATTTTGACATTAAGTTTTTTGATAAACAAGAGTACTTCAGTTGGAGCACTCCCAAATACTGGACACTAAATCAAGCATCCATAACATCCTTAAATGGTGAAGTTTTAATATCAACTGATTCCAATATACTTCATGTTCTTATTCATAGTTCGGCATATACAGGGGAAGTTGATCGAGAAACCCTTAAAGCTCATCTTTTTATTGACACTGATCCTACTGCAGTCCCTTATCGAACCACTTACTATAAAGAAACCTGGGGGTTTTGCGTAACAAAAGCACAGTTTGATATGCTAATGAAGCATGAGAAATTAAAGGTGACAATTGATAGCACGTTGGAAGACAAGGCCACCCCATATGGAGAGGCGGTTTTTAAGGGGGGGTCGTCAAATGAATTATTAATTACTTCCTACATATGTCATCCTGCAATGGCTAATAATGAATTATCAGGGATCTTATTGATTGTGCGTTTAATGTTATCCCTTAAGGAGCTGGAAAGGTGTAAATTGTTACCCATTACAGTGCGCATAGTTTTAGCTCCAGAAACTTTTGGGGCAATTGCTTATATTTCTGAAAATATTGAGCACTTACATAAGGTTAATAAAGGGGTCTTAGTGTGTAGTTGCGTTGGAGATGGTAGAATGTTTAGCTTAATCAAAGGTCGGAATCCTGGTGACTTTTATAAAGCACTTCGAGTTAGCGCAACAAGTGTTGCAAAGCAGTATGATATAAATATTAAGGAGTATAGTTTCTTAGATCGAGGCTCTGATGAGCGTCAATACTCTTCTCCACATGTGGATTTGGATGTAGGCACATTTTGTAATTCTAAGTTTGGAGAGTATCCTGAATATCATACATCCCTAGATAATCTTGATATTATTTCAGAAGAGGCCATTGCAATAAGCTGTGAGGTGGTTCTCAGAGCTATTTTTTTTGCTGGATTAAATCAAAACCCAACAATGATTGCGCCTTGTGAGCCAATGTTTAGTAAGTATGGCTTGTATCCTCATACGCGAGATTACGTAAGCACAAAGAAAATGGTTATGGATTTATTAAATTTTTCTGCATATTCAGATGGGCAACACTCTATTGTGGATATTGCCGAGATATGCGATTTAACAGATGTGGAAGCAATAGGGTTGTTTCGGAAATTTCAAGAAAAAGATGTAATTAAATGAAACCAATTTGGGTCAGCGGCCATAGAAAATGTGGAACTACGCTATTAACAAATTTATTTGATGGGCATAAAGACATAGTTAACTATGGAAGTGATTTTCGCTTTATTTATGCAATTTATAATGGGTTTGATGAGTTTAAAAATACTAAACATGTTAGAGACCGTATTTTACGGGTCTTTTCAGATGACAGATCTATCGATGAAGTTATTTGTGTTGATTTTATTGAGTCAATAATTGACGAAATTGACCTGAAAAATAAAGACTTTGTTTGGGATTATTTGATTAAATTACAGCATAAGGTTTCTAAAGAGTTTAAAGGAAAAAAACTCATGATTAAAGAAACGTCTTCTGAAATGTATAGGCAGTCAATTGCTAGCTCAATTGACCCGTATTTCATTCACATGGTCAGAGATCCAAGGGATAATTGGGCTGCAATTTCGGCTGGCATTGATAGCTACTATTCTCCAATGGGGGAGGGAAATTGGGAGGCACTAAGCAGTTTGGTTAATCGAGTAAATTTTGGCTTTAACGCTTATAGTCGTAGCATAAGTGGGCTTACAACAGCTAAAAAACCTATAGCTATTAAATTTGAAAATCTTGTGTCAAATACGATTGAAACGGTTCAATATTTATGTAATTTTATTGAAATAGATTATAACGATATTTTGTTAACTCCGACTCGAAATGGAAAGTTATATACTGGAAATTCACACGATAAGAAGAAATTCACAAAAGTTTCTGAAAATAATGTAGGCAGATTTTTAGAGAGAATACCGAGAAATGAAGTGGCAATAATTGAATCTTTATGTGAGCCAATGATGATAAATTTTGATTATGAATTAATTACAACAGCGTTAGAGAGAGAAGATGCTCTTGAAAGTTTTTATGCATTTTATAATCAGAGATATTTTTATTACGACAAATATAAGTAATGACAGGAAGAATTTTATATTTAGATGGCATTAGAGGGTTGGCAGCATTGTCCGTGGCAATCATGCACTTTCCAATTGATAATTACATATCAAACTCTTCTTTTTTCAGTAATTCTTTTCTTTTTGTCGATTTATTCTTTGTGCTAAGCGGTTTTATATTAACAATTCTTTATTCTGGATTTTTTAGCCCAATTGTGTTTTTAAAACTACGTTTTGCAAGAATAGCACCGGTATATTATTTGACTTTATTTTTTGGTATTGTGTTAGAGTTTCTGAAGTTGTTGTTTCCAGATTTAAGTACAACCCAGAGCTTTTCTGGAAGTAATGATTTTTACAGCCTCTTACGGGAGGTGCTACTTATTCAGAGTCTTCCTATATTCTCAAATACAAGTTTTGACCCTCCTAATTGGAGCATCTCTTCTGAAGCGTTCGCCTATCTAGTTATGTCTCTTTTTTTATTAATTTCCCCAGCACGACGCCTTGTGTTTTGGACTGTTATGTTTATTTCCATGTTATTTATTAGTATGAGCATTAGTCAGCTAAATAATGCGCATGAATTAGCTATATACCGATGTTTTTTTGGATTTTCTGCAGGAGTTTTGGTGGCTCATTTTATAAACAAATGGGAATCACTATCATTTGGATCTTATTCCAATTTAGCCACCCTTGTTATTATTATTTTAACTATTGCTTATATTTGGATAGGGGGTTTGCCAGCCTTTCCTCCGGCCTTGTTTTTTTCTATCATTCTTTTAGCATTACATTGCAGTAAAGGTGAGTTAAGAGAGTATGTGTTTTCAAATAAAACTGTAGTTTTTTTAGGAGATATATCGTTAAGTTTATATTTAGTTCATTATTTTATAGCTATGCGCTTTGAAGAGATTGATGTTTTTTTTACCAAAGGTGAAGCGCAGGTCGAATTATTGTTTTTAAGTTATTTGCTAGTGGTTATTTTTATGAGTTTTGTAATGTTTAGATATTATGAAGTCCCCTTGCGAAAACTCTTGAGACCGAAAATTAAGTAATTGTTAAGAGTGCAAAAAAACGACATTAGACTCTGTGTGAGGAGTATAAGGCATTATCTTTTAAATAAAGATAGACCTATTTATAAAATTTTACATAAGAGGCGTAATAATTCAATTAGTCAATATTTGCAATTGCTGAAAGTTTTATGGTTTCAGACTACAATACGTAAAAGAAAGGTTGGTCCATTTATAAAATCTTCATCAAGAATAGGCCTCTCCTTTACACTTAACCAAACCAAAGCATTGCTTCACTGTTGTGACGTTATTTTAGTTTTTGATAGGCGTGCCCTAATATATAGTGAGAACAAGAAGGTAACATTCCTTCTTATACTACCTAGTTTTTATTCAGTTTTATTTCATTGGTGTTTATTGAAATTTAGGTTGTCAAAAACTAAGTATATAAAATATGTTGATATATTTTCAATGTTGCTTGGATTAAAATTAGACGATATAAATAACTTTTTAATGAGGTCTCATAAGCCTGTATATGTGGCAAATTTAAACAATCCTGGGGTCTTTTTTATTGTTAGCAAATATAGAGGGATGGTTAAGTTTATTCATATCCCACATTCTGTAATTGGGAATACAGTTTTTCCAGTTGCAAGTATGGTTGATTGTTATTATTGTCATTCGAAAAGGGAATTTAGGATTATATCTAAACGATGTCCTGCTACTAAATTGCGGCTATCTAATATATCGAGAAAATATAAATATATCTCTTCAAATCCAGCGGTAATTTTGTTCGTTCTTCCAAAGAATTGGCAAGATGTTCAATATCATGCATCTTTATTTAGAGGCACTAAGGAGATTTATATAAAGCCACATCCCGCTACAAGCTTTGTTGAAAAAAATAAGATCCGTTTATTCTTTATTTTTTATAGTTCAAGTTATTCTGTAAGGTTAGTGAATGAGTATAAAATTAAATGTTCCATTTATAGTGTATCTAGTGCTGCTGTAATGGAATTAATTAAACTTGGAAAATGTGTTCATTTATTGAAGTTAAAGCCTGGAATTAAAGATCATTATGATATAAATAAGGACTTATTTATTGACATAGTTGATTCGCCAGAAGCCTGGAAAAAGCAATTAAATTACGTGCTAACATTATGAAAAGTATATCGATAATTATTACTAATTACAACAAGGGTCACTTGCTCGAGAGGGCTTTAAGGTCATCTTTGAGCCAAATATTAATTCGACGAAGTCTTGAGGTGATTGTTGTTGATGACTGCTCTACCGATGGGTCTCTGGGCTTAATTAAAGATTTGAATAATGAGTTTGTTATAATAAAGCACAAACATAACTCTGGGGTGGCTGTAGCGAGCAATACAGGTTTATATGCAGCATCAGGCGACTATTGGATGAGAGTGGATGCAGATGATTATCTTTCGTTGATGGCTCTTCAATATATGTCATCTATATTGGATGCTAATAGTGAAATTGGTTTCGTATATTCAGATCATCTAAGAATAGATAGCTCTATTGATAAGCCGAAACGTATACGACTAAATTCAATAGAAAAATTATTAAACCATGGAGCTGGTGTGTTATTTCGTAGAGACTTACTTTTAGAGATTGGTGGGTATGACAAAAGTTTGCGAAATGGAGAAGATTTTGAGTTGATGTGTACTAATCCAATGAAAACAGTTGAAGATATTGATGCTTCGATTGAAAAGTTAATCAGTACAGGTGCAGATTCTGTTATTGCCATCCATCAATTGGAAGATCATCATCCAGCACGAATTAAAAAAATTGTTGATGATAAAATTGTTGATTTCTGCATTCCAGAGATACCGGAGAGTAGAAGGCAAGATCTAAAACCAGAGGCTTATATTAGAAGCGGGTCGATTTATGCTTTAAAACGAAATTACTTAATGATTGAAGGAAAGAGGTATGGCTCTGATAACAGTAGACCATATATATTGCCACAAGAAAGGGCAGTCAATATTGATACAGAAGTTGATTTCATCGTTGCCGAATTAATGTTAAATAAATAAATGCCAGTATATGAATTATAAAATATTAGTAATAACCCCAGTTAGACATATTATAGGGGTGCCAGAAGTTCTCGAATCTGCCGGAGAGGTGACCTATATGAATGACCCTTCTGTCGAAGAAGTTGTCTCGGAGATTGATGGTTACGATGCAATCTTCACTAATCCAAATAAATCTAAAGTATTTATAGGGAAAAATGTCTTAGATGCGGCAAAAACATTAAAAGTTATTTGCACAGCTTCTACTGGAACCAACCATATCGACAAATCTTATGTAGCTAAACTTGGCTTGCCCATACTTTCATTGACAGAAGAAAGAGACGTGATTAACCGCATTAGTTCTACAGCCGAATTAGCATTTTCTTTGACTTTAGCAAGCCTAAGGCATGTTGTTAAAAGTCACAAGGCTGTTCTAGAAGGGGAGTGGAATTATGAAAAATATATTGGTCGACAAATGAACTGTCTCACCATTGGGAGTATAGGGTATGGAAGGCTAGGTAGCATGTATTCAAAATACTGCAAAGCATTTAATTCTCGAGTCTTGGCTTATGATCCCTATAAAGAAGTAGATGATAAAGGCATTGAGCAGGTTGATAATTTAGAATATTTGCTACAAGAGTCTGATGTAATTGCAATACATGTGCACGTCACAGAGGAGACGATAGGCATGATAGATAAGGTGTGTTTTAATATGATGAAAAAAGATGTTGTATTGGTGAATACGGCACGTGGTGATATGGTGAATGAATTAGATTTGGTTAGCTTTCTACAGTCTAATCCAGATGCAAGAATCGCAACAGACGTGCTCGCTAATGAAATCAAAAATAGAGAAAACAGCCCTCTGTTAAAGTACGCATTAAAATCAGAACAAGTTATTATTACGCCACATATTGGGGGGATGTGTCGCGAGGCGCAAGAGATTGCATATGGTCATGCAGCTAAGTTATTATCATCTTTTTTTCAAACCTTTCGACAGTCTATAGGTTTATAAATTACTGTACTGATTAACAATAAAGTAAATTTTAAATGGCAGTATTTTTAAAATTCAAGTTTAGGAATTTACTAAATAAAAAACTAGAACACAAGGTTTATGATAATAAAGTTGGCTTATTCGGTTAAAAGATATTTTGAAAATTTATTTAATGGCAGATTTGCTTGTATTGTTTATAGACTGGTTTATTTACTATCAATAAAATCAATAAAATCATCGAAAAGATATTATGAATTGACATATAAATATCATTTTAAAGGTGGCAGATTGATTAAAGCGTATTCATATAAATTCAAGCAAATGATACTCTACGAAACTTCAAATTTTATGGCTTACAAAGGGTTGGCTGAAAATTATTTAGATATCATGAATGATAGGAAATTAGTAGATTTGCTTGAGTTAAGTGCGTTAGATAGAAAATATTTAGAAAATAGAATTGAGCATAATGCACTAGTTACTCCAAACGATGTAGGTAATATTTCTGTATTGTGTCTTGGACCAGCTTATTTAAAATCTGAATATATTGATTTTGATAAATATGATTTTATTGTATTTAACAAGCCATTAATAATTGAAGATTTTGATATACCGCCAGAGAAAATTATTGTTATTTTAAATAATCAATGGAGTAGTGGAGTGTTTAAAAGTCAAACTATTGACTGGATAAAAAAAGATAAATTTTCAAGGGTGTATACACCAAACGACATCTTTATAAATAATGAAAAAATTTTTAAGTTTTCAATGGATGTTGAGTATTTGTTTGCCTCCCCAATGGGGTTGCAGCGAATGCTTTACGTATTATTATCAAATTTAAATATTGGAAATATAGAAGTAATAGGTTACGATTTTCAATTGAGCGGTGAACCTTATGCAAACTGGTACCCTAGTGGGCTAGGGTTTTTTAATGAGAGTTTTTATAAAGGGTGGCTACATTCAAATGTGCAGCACGATTTTATATTTAATTTTTTATTTGTAAAAAAACTAAAAGAAAAGTTTCAAAGTCGAATTCATGGAAGTATAGATATGTACTTGGAAATGCATATTGAAAAAATTATTTCTTTATTTGAAAAAAAAATAAGCAAATAAGTTGTTTTTATACATCTTAAGATAAAAGGGTTTTATGTTAAAAGAAAATAAAATATCAAACAAGATATCAATTGAAGGTAGGGAGATAGGAAGGGGCTGTCCAACTTACTTTATAGCAGAGATTGGATCTAATTTTGATGGTGATTTAGATCGAGCCAAAGAGCTTATATTTATGGCAAAAGAGGCGGGCGCTGATGCTGCTAAATTTCAACACTACACTGCCGACTCATTGGTTAGTAATAATGGTTTTGAAAAAATTGGTAATAAAAATTCACATCAATCATCGTGGTCTAAGTCGGTATATGAAACCTATGAAGATGCTTCTTTAGAGGTCAACTGGACAGATGAGCTGAAAAAAACCTGTAAAGAAGCGGAAATAACATTTCTTACAAGCCCGTATTCATTTTCTTTGGTAGATTTTGTTGATCAGTATGTTTCAGCATATAAAGTTGGTTCTGGCGATATAACTTGGATAGAAATCATAAAACATATGGCGTCTAAAAATAAGCCTATCATATTGGCAACTGGCGCATCTAGTATGAATGATGTTAGTCGTGCGGTAGACTCAATTCTGGAAGTAAACTCAGATATTGTATTGCTTCAGTGTAATACTAATTATACAGCTAGCTCGGAAAATTTTTCTCATTTGCAATTAAATGTTATTCCAGAGTTTAGAAGAAAATACCCTGGAATAATTACTGGTTTAAGTGATCATATGCCTGGCCATGTTCCTGTATTGGGTGCAGTTGCACTTGGTGCAAATGTTATAGAAAAGCATTTTACAGACTCAAATAGTAGAGTTGGTCCAGATCATGCTTTTGCTATGACCCCAGAATCTTGGAGAGAAATGGTTAATAGAGTTGGAGAGTTGGAGCTATCTTTAGGAAATAATTTCAAGAAAATTGAAGAAAATGAACAGAATACAGCTATTGTTCAGCGCCGAAGTGTTTGCGCAGCAAAGAGTATATTGCCAGGTGTTGAACTAAAAAAACAAGATTTAACTGTATTGAGGCCGTGCCCATTAGATGGAATCCCTCCTTTTGAGATTGATAATTTAATTGGAAGAAAATTAAAGAGAGAAGTTTGTTACGGTGAGCATATAAAGCTCGAAGATTTAATATAAAAATAAAGGAAAATTTTAATGATAGCTAAAAACTCTAGAATACTTGTTACAGGTGCATGTGGATCAATTGGATCCGCAATAGTGGAAAGGTTGCTTATCAGTGGGTGTATAGTTTGTGCCTTTGATCAAAATGAAGATGGTCTTTTTAAATTAGATCAAAATTTTAGATCTGCGCATAAGGGCAATTTGAAATTATTTGTCGGTAGCATTAGAGATGAAAAAAGATTAATACAGGCATTTGAGAATATTGATATCGTTTTTCATTGTGCCGCTCTTAAGCATGTTTATCTCTCTGAATACAACCCATTTGAGGCTATGCAAACAAATGTTATGGGTACAAATAATATTGTTAATGCGGCGATAAAAGCAAATGTTGGCCGAGTGGTGTTTACAAGTAGTGATAAAGCTGTTAACCCTTCAAGCACTATGGGGGCAACTAAGCTACTTGGTGAAAGGATAGTTACAGCGGCAAATCATTATTCAGGCAGCCATAAGACAATATTTTCAAGTGTGAGATTTGGAAATGTTTTAAATACCAATGGTTCGGTACTGCATATTTTTAGAAAACAAATAGAAAATGATTTACCATTGACGATCACTTCTAAAGAAATGTCTAGATTTTTTATTACCTTGGATCAATCTGTAGACCTTTGCTTTCACGCTGCAAATAAGATGATTGGCGGTGAAATATTTGTAATGAGTATGGGGTGTTGCAATATCCTGAATTTGGCGGAAGCAGTATGCGGAGATAGGGAGTTTAAATATGAGTTAATAGGTAATAAATCAGGTGAAAAATTATATGAAGAGCTGATGACAGAGAGTGAGTGTCAACGTACAGCTTTCCAAGATAATCGCTATATAATTATACCTGATACACTTAATATAATGCCTGTGGAAATTAAGGAGCAATATGAGAAAATTTACAGCAGTTTTACTAGACTGGTTGAACCATTAAGGTCCGATAAAAATATGCTAAATACATCTGAGGTTCGTTCTTTACTTGAAAAAAATAACATACTGTCAAAATAAAATTGTAAAGAATTATGAAAAACTCAAAAATATTTTTAGACAATGATAAGCATTATGCACACCTTAAAAAATCATATAATAAAGTGGGTAGTAAAACATGGAGTAATAGCGATTTCATCGATTCATCACTTAATGCTTCCAGAAATTTATTTACTGAAAAAAGTTTAGAGCTAGGTATACCGGCACCGAAAAAACTGGAAGTTTATGCGCTCCTTTCAGGGCTGCCTTTTAGTGAGAAAATCATTAACAAGCTGGTTTCTATTCAGCGTGATATTGATAAAGTTTTAGACGGCGAACTTAGATACTGGGTGCTACCATTAAATTTTGGAGTAGAGCACTGTGTTTTTAAGTGGCCAGATGAGAACTGGAAAGACGAGTCAAGAATTTTATCTATTAATAAGACACTTTCAATGTTGGACTATCCATCGTTTCAATTTTCTATTCATGGAATACAAATCAATCCGGATGGTTGCATTATTGCAAAAGGATATGACGAAGGGGGGATGATTTTTAGAATTCGTGAGCATTTAAAAACCAATTTAGAGTTCCTTCCTAAAAAACAATCAGGCTGGGCACATATTCCATTAGGAAGAATCCTTGAGCCACTTGGACAGTCAAAGTTTTTAGCATTAGAGAGTCTTATTAATCAGTTTTCAGATATTACTATAGTTTCTGATAGAATAAATTCAATTAAATTTGTACATGAGACTTGTTGGTATATGGAAGAAAAAACCATTTTGTCAGAATTTAGATTAAGTTGATATATGTTTTTTTCAAATGCAGAGCGGGGAATCACAAAGATGGGTAATCTAAAGCAACAATTTGATACAAGTAAGATAAGTTCAGATTTTATGGAAACTTATAAAGATCCTGAAATCTTATTTAAAGAGTGCTAATGTTCTATATTTTTATTGGGTGGAGACAAGATTGTGCATATTGATAAACTTTTATCACTCAAGGGTAAGGTTGCCGTGGTAATTGGTGGGGCAGGAAAGATAGGCTTCCCTATGGCAGAGGCGCTTGCAGAAGCAGGTGCTTTAGTTTATATAGCTTCTAGTCATGAAGATAGTTATGAGATGGCTGTACAAAAGCTTTTGGATGCTGGACTAAAGGCGCGTGGAATTCGATTAGATATGTCAGACGAAAAGAGTGTTCTGCTGGCTCTTAAGGTAATTGAACAGGATAGCAAGATTCCAGATATTTTGATTAATTCTGGCTGTAGTCGTCCTATGCGAAAATTTATGGAAGATAGTGTTGAAAATTGGGACCTTTCAATGTCAGTGAACGCTCGAGGCATTTTTGTTACCTGTAGATCGTTTGCTAATGCAATGGCAGAGCAGGGCACTGGTAGTATTATTAATATATCTTCAATTTATGGCATGGTAGCACCTGACATGAATATATACGAAGGTTCGGATTTTGAGACTGAGCCTGACTACCCTTTTATAAAGGGTGGGGTAATAATGTTCTCAAAGTATTTGGCATCTTATTATGCAAAGAAAGGGGTTAGGGTAAATTGTATAGCCCCAGGTGGTTTTTTTAATAATCAGCCCGAGCCGTTTCTGACAAATTATGTTAATAAAGTGCCATTAGGACGTATGGCTTGTCATGATGATATAAAGGGTGCTGCATTGTTTCTCTCATCAAAGGCATCAGAGTACATAACTGGCCATGTTTTGCCGATAGATGGCGGCTGGACAATAGTCTAATATATATTTTATGAAAATTGTAACGATAGTGCAAGCAAGGATGGGCTCCAGTAGACTTCCTGGGAAAATTTTAAAAAAAATATCTGGCAAAGAGATGCTGTTATTTCAACATGAAAGACTGGTTAAATCTGATAAATCAAATCTTACAGTGATTGCAACTACCGTTAATTCAATTGATGATAGTGTAGAATCTATTTGTATTAAAAATAATATTCCGTACTTTAGAGGGTCTGAATCAGATGTGCTGTTACGGTATTTTGATGCTGCAACTTTTTTTAAAGCCGATGCAATAGTTCGGATTAATTCTGATTGTCCATTTATAGACCCTGTGGTGGTAGATAGAGTGATACAGTCGTGGCTTGATGGGCAGCCAAATTTGGATTATGCTAGTAATATTCTAGAAGAGACTTTTCCTCTAGGAATGCATGTCGAAGTATTTTCATACGAAGCGTTAGATTACGCTAATAAGAATGCGCTAAAGCCCGATGAAAGGGAGCACGTAACCCCGTATATTTATAGAAACCCATCAATTTATAAGATTTTAAATGTAGCTAACTCGCTTAATTTAAGCGATTATAGGCTTACTGTTGATTATGAAGAGGATTTAATTTTTGCTAATGAAGTGGCAAATAGAATTGGAAATAGTGAGACGGGAATGGTGGAAATTATAGAATTTTTAAAAGACAATAAAGATGTGATGAAAATTAATTGTAAATATAAAAAAAATCAAAATTTACTTTAACACATGACTGCAAGGCAAAATGCGCGACGGTCTCTAGTGGTCACGAGAGATGTAGAAAAAGGGGAGGTTATAACTGAAGGCATGTTGACTGCTAAACGACCATCGATTGGCATACCGCCTAATAAAATAGATGAGGTTATTGGATTGACAATTGGAGCAAACCTTTCATCTGACAGTGTTTTAATGCCGGAACATATTGTTGAAGATGGCACGTTTAAGCGAATATATCCATCTACTATTACATCTTCAATCTAGCCTTAATAGTTCTTTAATATGGAAGAAGATTTGGGTGATCTCCTGATTATTATTCAGGCTAGAATGGGATCTACAAGGCTACCTGGAAAAATGCTAGAGTTTATTGGTGATGAAATGTTGATAGAAGTTGTGATAAGACGTTTGATTGCAAAAATACCGATTGATAGGATTTTTGTTGCAACAAGTACTAAAGCACGTGACAAAGCACTCTCTGATCAAGTAAAAAAGTTTGGTGTAAATGTTTTTGAAGGTTCTGAAATGAACGTCTTTAGTAGGTTTAAAAGTATTGTAAAAAAAACTCGGTGCAATTATATTTGTCGCTTGACGGGAGATAGCCCCTTAGTTGATCCTCAGTTAATATTGGATGGATTAGCTCAAATCAAAGAGAGAAAGGTTGATTATGTGAGTACAACACTAGGAAGTGATTTTCCAATTGGGATTCATGTTGAAATTTTCCGCAAGGAGGTTATTTGCAATGTTAAAGAAGAAAGTTTAACGGCCTCATCTATAGAGCATGTCACTCCATTTATCTATAATGATAAAAAATACAGTTCGGAGTCTATAGTTTCAAATGTTAAATACCCAAATGGAAGGTACACGGTTGACTATAAAGCAGACATAGATTTCTTGCGTAAATTGGTGTCTGTTGGAAAAATACGATTGTCAAAAATAGACACTAATGTGTTAATGAGCATTAGCAAAGAATGTAAAGATATCTTCAATATTAATTCAGATATAGAAAAATCAAGGACAGAGTTAATTTGAGTGCACATATAACTTTGAAATCTGTAAAGATTTGGGCTATTTTCTTTTATGTAATCTTTTTGATACAGGTGCTAGCTATTCAATATGTTGATATGGAACATTTCGGTGTAGTGGATAAATGGCAGTTTGTAAATCCAACATACGTTTCCTGGGTATTTATTTTTTACAGTTTAGCCGGCTTTATGACGGCATATTTTTTTATGCTATTTTTTGCTCAAGACAAGGCAAGCATTAATAAATTTTATTCTTATTCGATAAAACCTTTTTATTGCAAAGGATCTAGAAATGCTATTATTTTCTTTATTTTTGCAATGATTTTATATGGGTATTACTCCTCTGTTAATTACCGATTAGATGGAGGACCTATTGATAAGTTGGTTATGAATTCTCTATCTACACTTGTTTACTCAATGATTTTAGTGCTAATCTTGGTTAGAAAAAATTTTTACAACCGTAAGCCGTCCAATCTTATATTAATATTGGCCTTATTAACCCTGTCTAGTCAAATTACTGGAATGGGCTCTTTAATAGTATTGGTTTCACTTGTATTGATTGCAATACTCTCCGATAGAAAGATATTTTTTCGTCATATAATTATTTATGGGATGCTTGCTATCTTGATTTTATTGGGGATGATTATATTTTTATTGAATTGGAAGTATGGTTACGAGCTTAATAGTATTGATTCGAATAGGATTTATACTACTGTTGAGTGGGTTTTTCAGCGCCTTTTAACTGTTCCTGGTTCATCCGTTTTTTTGATTGAGAATTATCAGAATACTAGTCCAGTTTTTGGCTTTGAAGGTGCTTATGAGGTGTTCTATAAAAATTTTATAAAATTGATAGGAGGATATTCTGCTGAGTATAGGTATTCATCATTAGGGCAATATAATTTTGAACTCTTTTACATTGGTAAGTCAATTGATTCTCCAGGACTATCTCCAGGGATAATTGGAGGTGCACTTTTCTTCTTTCCATGGTTTTTTGCAGCGTTTTTTTCTGGAATTCTTCTTTTTTTAATCTTGTTTATTGTATCTATGAATTGGTCAATATTTTTAGTTAACCAGTCAATTTTTGTTAATTTTCTTTTTTATTATAGTACTTTAAATTTTTTCTTGTTGAATCCATATTCTTGGCTCTCAATAATTGACCCGGGTTTTGTTAAGTTTTTTGTATTTTTGTTTACGCCGTATTTATTGAGCTTATTTTGTAGATTGACTTGGGGTGAAGGTGAAAAAAATAATTAATATTTCTGTGATAGTTCCTTTGTATAATTCTGAGGACACAATACAAGAAACCCTTGACTCTATATTTTATCAAACTAGAGGTGTGTTTGAAATTGTGGTTTGTGATGATGCCAGTACAGACAATAGCTTCAACATTGTTAAATTAATTTCTGAAAGAATGAATAAAGTTAGTCTTATTGTTAACGAATTTGAAAAAGGCGCGGCCGGGGCAAGAAAAACAGCGATTAAATATGCAAAAGGTAATTATATAGCCTTTCTTGACTCTGATGATAAGTGGATGCCAAAACACATAGAATTACAGACTGATTTTTTTATAAAAACAGGGAGTGATTTTATCTTTTCGAACTATATATCAGTAAATAAGAAATCTGGAGTAAGTAGATCGTATATTTTGCCAAATAAAATAGATTTAAATTATTTAAAGTACACTAATTTTATCCCCTGCTTATCTGTAGTTTGTAAAAAAACATGCCTGCCATATGATGAAATTCCAATAATTAAGAAAAGAAATGACTATGCCCTTTGGTTATTTATCTTGAGTAAGGGGTTAATAGCTAATAATTCTGGAGCGTGTAATTGTGTGTATTTAGAAGATAATGGTGGGCTATCAGCTAATAAAATCGATGCTATAAAGTATGCTCAAAAAAACCTTATAGTTAATGCGGGTGTTAGTCAGTTTTCGAGTTACTTTTATATTATTTTTCATATAGGTATCGCATTAATAAAAAAGAGAAGCCCTGACTTATTTAATTTAATTTTTGGAGTTAAAAAATGATTTTGTTAACTGGATCTTCTGGATATGTTGCAACGCATTTAACACCCTTACTTGGAAAGGATGACTATATTGGCGTTGATTTGGTTAAGTCTACTAAAACTGATATTGTTATGGATATTGCAAATTATCTGCCAACTTTTAATTTTGATGTGATAGTGAATTTAGCTGCGGCACGTTTTGATTATGGTGTTTCGGCTAACAAATATTTTGATCAGAACGTTAATGCCCATATAAGTTTTTTAAATAATCTTATTGATAATCTTCCAAGATTAATAATACATGTGAGTTCTGTAGCTTCTTTTGATGGTAAAGGGATTGAATTCTCATCTTCATTGGGTTGCGATGATGCTTATAGGTCAACCAAATATATCCAAGAAGAAGTTTATCAAAAATGGTGTAACGAGCATAATGTTGACCTCGTTGTGCTTTATCCTTCTGCGATATATGATGATACAATTAGATATGACACCAATATTGGGCGTATTCAAAGGCTGGCTAAAATTTTACCCTTTATGCCTAAGATAGATGTTAAGAAGTCTTTGACATATATGCCAAAATTCAATGATTTGATAGTGAGAGCGATTAGTGGAGAGGTGGCAGCGGGCGGATATTTGACACTTGATGAGCCAGTTAAAACTGTTACAGAAACATCATTAGGAATGATGAATAATAATACAAAGGCTTATAAGATACCAATGCTTAAGCCTTTTATGTGGCTCTTTAGTAGTGTTATTGAATTTCTGTCTTTTGTGTTCAGGTTTAAGCCTTTTGTTACAAGAAACAGGATTGATAAATTATTTTCTGATACATCTTATGATTGGATTGAGTCAATCGACCGTACCTCTTATCTTGGAAGAAAGAAATGAAAAAACTAATATTTTGGGAAATGAATGAAATAAACTTTGACTATGTGAATTACTACATACAACAAGGAAAATTGAAAAATTGGAAAAATTTTATAGATGAGCATGGATTATTTACTACAATCTCAGAAAAAAAATATGAAGAATTAGAGCCATGGATACAATGGCCAACAGTTAGAACGGGTTTAACTTATGCTGAGCATCAAGTGTTTAGACTTGGAGATATAGAGCAAAGTAAAGTGAAACAACATTGGGAGCTGTTAGAAGAAAAAAGTTTTTCCGTGGCAGCACTTTCGCCAATAAATGGTGCTAACAGAACAAATAGCTCTCCTTTTTGGATACCTGATCCGTGGGTGGATACAAAAATAGGTGGAGAGGGCTTTATTCAAAGGATTGCTAAAGCAGTAAAGCAAGCAGTAAATGACAATGCTCAAGAGAAGTTGGAGATAGGTACCATTATAGCTATTTTAGAGGGTTTACTTACAAAGTCACAGTTAAGTAGCTGGCCGCAATATGTGTCTAGTCTGTTTGGAGCTCTAAAAAAACAACACTGGTCAAAAGCGATCCTATTAGATAGATTGCTTGCAGATGTTTTTATTTCTTTATGGAAAAAGAATCAGCCAGATTTTTCAGTTTTATTTTTAAATTCAGGAGCGCACATCCAACATCATTATATGTGTAGTGCAATGCCCTATGTTGGAGCTATAAAGAATCCAGTTTGGTATGTCA
>Ga0209992_10002021_pt1 | contig 19609 bp, 15 predicted proteins | sample 2SBtaG_2_FD_182564 | JGI IMG/M metagenome (GOLD analysis project Ga0209992, IMG submission 182564) | Deep subsurface microbial communities from Kolumbo volcano to uncover new lineages of life (NeLLi) - 2SBTROV12_ACTIVE470 metaG (SPAdes)... | ecosystem: Environmental > Aquatic > Marine >... | reverse complement strand
GGCCAAGGGCGAACCGGCCAAGATGACCGACCGCGAGCGCAAATTCACCGAAGAGCGCTTCGCCGGCGTCCGTGCCAAGCTCGCGCGGGTCAAACTCGAGCTGCAAGACCCCCTCGACGTCCCCAAGGGTGGCTCCACGCTGCAGATGAACATGGTGCCGATGCGCGCCGACGAGCTCGCCGAAGACCCCGCCGTGCTCAAGATCATCGACGAACACAAGAAGGTGTACCCGCCGCCGCCCAAGCCCGGTCGCTGAGCTTGGCAAGGAGCCTCGCGGGGGAGGCCCCTCGGCCCGCATTGTTTGGCAGCAGTGGGCGTCGTTTTCGTGCCTCACCCCAACCTCCGCTGCGCGGCAGACTCTCGCGGTCCAACTGATCGTTTCCCCTGCAACGCGGCGCCCCACGAACCTGGACTCGCCCAACACACCGCACCCGGACCCCGCATCATGCGCACTCTCAAGAGCTTTCTTTGCAACACCTGGCAGGCCGGTGAAGGCCCTGGCGGCACGCTCTACAACGCCAACAACGGTGAGGCGATCGCCAACGCGTCGACCAACGGCCTCGACCTCAACGCCGCGCTGACCCACGCGCGAAATGTTGGCGGGCCCAACCTGCGCAAGCTCACGTTCGTCGAGCGTGCCGAGATGCTGTCGGTCATGTCAGGCGCCATCCACGCCGCGCGCGAAGAGCTCATCGCCCTGTCGATCGAAAACACCGGCGCGACCCGCAAGGACGCCAAGTTCGACATCGACGGTGCGTCCGGAACGCTCGCCTACTACGCCGGAGTGGGCCGCAAACTCGGCGACCGTACCTTCCTGCTCGACGGCGATCAGGTGCGCATCAGCCGCTCCAAGCGGTTCATGGGCCAGCATATCCACACCCCGCGTGTCGGCTGCGCCATCCACATCAACGCGTTCAACTTCCCGTGCTGGAATATGGCCGAAAAAGCCGCATGCGCCCTGCTCGCCGGGATGCCGGTGCTCAGCAAACCCGCCACCTCGACCTGCATCCCGTCGGTGCGCGCAGTGGAGCTTTGGCAGCAAAGTGGGGCGCTCCCCGAAGGCGCGTTGTCGTTGCTGACCGGTTCGGCCGGCGACCTGCTCGACCACGTGGCGGCCCAGGACTGCATCGTCTTCACCGGTTCGGGAGACACCGGCCGGCGCATCAAGAGCCACGCGCAGGTGATGGCGCTCAACGTCCCGGTCAACATCGAGGCCGATTCGCTCAACGCGTCCGTGCTCGGCCCCGATGTCGAGGTCGGCAGCGAGACCTGGGACATGTTCATCGGCGAGGTGAGCACCGAAATCACCCACAAGGCCGGGCAGAAGTGCACCGCGGTCCGCCGAATCCTGATCCCCGAAGCGCTGCTCGACGACGCCGTGACCTACATCACCGAGCGCCTCGACGCGGCCGTCGTCGGCGATCCCAGCGAGCGCAACACGACGGTTGGACCGCTCGCAACAGCCGGACAGAAGCGCGACATCAACGCCGGTGTCGCCGCCTTGTCCGAGTCCGCCGAGCGCATCTGGGGCGATCCCGACGCCGTACCCGAAGGTGGCTTTCACGTCGCGCCCCAGCTCTTCCTCGCGCGGGGCGGGGCGGACGCCGCATATGTGCATGAACACGAGGTCTTCGGCCCGGTCGCGACCGTGCTGCCCTACTCGGGCGACGCCGAAGAAGCCGTGGCGATCGTGGCCAAGGGCGGCGGCGGTCTGGTCGCGTCGATGTTCAGTGACGACTTGGCATGGTCGGCGACCGTCGTTGTCGGCATCGCGCCCTGGAGCGGACGCGTCCTGTGGGGCAGCCGCAAGGTCCACGACCAAAGCACCGGCCACGGCACCGTGATGCCCAGCCTCGTGCATGGCGGCCCCGGAAAGGCCGGCGGTGGCGAAGAGCTCGGCGGGGAAAGGGGCCTTTCGTTCTACATGCAGCGCACCGCGGTCCAGGGCGACACATCGTTGCTCAAGCGCGTCCTCGGAACCAGCGCCTCGAAGCACGCTCGGTAATATCGTCGGCGGCGCCGGGCTCGTCGGCCTCGTCTACTGGGTGATCTAGAACCCGTTCTAACGGCGTTGCATCGATGCCAGCCAGCGCAGGTTTTGGGCGCACCAGCCGACACGGACGCAGCGTGGGCGGAAGGGGGCCATGGCTGTTTGGGCTCCGGCGAAATCGCGGCGCTCGACGCGTTTGCGGATCTCGCGCCATACCGTGGTTAGGACGTTGTGTTCGACGCGGCGGGCGTCGGGGATGCCGGGTAGGAGGCGTTCTGTCGCTTGCAGCCAGCCTCGGGCGAGATTCCAGCGGCCGATTCGTTGCAATGCTGTGCCGTGATGGCCGCGGTGCCAGGCGAGGAGGTTGCGGACGGCGCGAACCCGGCCATGGCGGCGGGCAATGTCGGCCAAGGCGGGTTCTACGGTCTTGTACATGCGCACGATCGCTTCGAATTCGTCGTCGGCGTGAAGCCGGTTGTGGGCGCCCATGATCACGTTGAGGCGCTCGATTTGGGCCTGGGGGTCGCGAGGCAGAAGCTCGGCGCGGATCTCCCGCAAGCGGAAGCGTTCGGTTTCATCCATCCGCGATGGGTGGGCGTGTTGGTTGCGCATATTGCCGGCGACGAGGCCGAGCGGGGAGATGGGGCGGCGGCGCTGGTAGGCGGCCCAGTTGCTGGCGCTGAGACCCCGACGTGACGCCCAGCCGCGGCCTTTTCGGGCAAACCAGGCGGCGTCGCGATGGTCGAAGAGGCCGCGCGCGCTGGTGGTTTCGATGTCGATTCGGCGCCCGGCGGTGAGCAGCTCGATGTAGGCGTGGTGCGGCATTTTCACGCCGCGGGTATTGAGGCCGACGGCGCGACTGAGCACCAGGTAGAGCAACGCGGAGCTGATGCAGTTGTAGGTGCCATCGTCGAGGACGACGGTCAGCTGTGACTGGCCGTGGCGGTACTTGGCGAGCTGGCCTTCGGTCTTGGTGCGCAGGATGTCGCTGTGCATGTACTGCAGCAGGTTCCAGGCGCGTGTTCGCGTATCGGCGATGCGACGCAAGGCGGGGCCGCGGCTTGCGAGGAAGTCGGCGACCACAGACTCGAGGTCGCGCAGATCGGACGGGTCGCGCGGGTCGCCGGATGCGACCAAGGCCAAGCGCAGCAGGGCTTTCCAGTCGCCGCGGGCAGCTCTGACTCGGGAATGAAGCGCGGCGATTTCGTACGCGCTCAGCGGCTGCCAGACCGGATACGGCGAGCGGCCAAAGTCTTGGATTGGCGGCGCGCCCGAACACGCTGCGAGCGCGCCGAAGAGAACCGCCCCGGCCAGGGCAAGGCGGACCGTGCGCGCCTTTTCAGGCATCGCTATCGTCGAGAGGTTCGGCGGGCATGACGACGCTGCGCAGCTCAAAACTGCCGCGGGTGAACGCGCGTGGGAGCAGATCACCGAGGGTGACGACGCAATCCGGGCCCTCGCGACCGGCGATGAGCACCTTCAGGTCGAGCCCGAACTCCGCGAGCATTTGCCGGCACAGACCGCACGGAGCGGCCGGCTTCTTGGCGTCGGTGACGACCGCGATGGCGTCAAACTCCTGCACCCCGGCAGCGACGGCGGCCATCAGGGCACCGCGTTCGGCGCAAATCGTGACGGGAAAGGAAGCGTTTTCGACGTTCACGCCACCGAAGATGCGGCCGTCCTTGGCGCGCAGGGCTGCTCCCACCCGGAACCCGGAGTAAGGCGCGTAGGCGTGTGGTTGTGCGTCCACGGCGGCGTGAAAGAGCTCCATGAGCGCGGGGTCGAGGGTGTCGTCGGTGCGGTTCATGGCGGCTTCAGGTGCTCGGTGGTTGCGTGGGAGGTTTTGGGCCAGGAACGTTCGGGTTCATGGGTTCGCGCGGCCGGCCAGGCGGTCGATCACGTCGCGACGCACGGGCAGGTCCGGCAGGGTGCGGACGATGGCCGCGAGCAACCGCCGCATGCGATCGGTGGCTTCCCCGGCGACTTCGGCGACGTGGCTGTGATCGAGCTTTCCGCCGCCCATTCCGGCGCCGAGGTTGCTGATGCAGCTGAGCCCGAGCACGCGAACGCCCATGTGGCGCGCGGCGATCGCTTCGGGAACGGTGGACATCCCGACGGCGTCGCCGCCGAGGGCGCGGACCATGCGGATCTCGGAGGGGGTCTCGTAGCTCGGGCCGAGGACGCCCACGTACACGCCTTGTTGCAGCTTGATACCTTGCTCGGCGGCGCAGGCGAGCGCGGTTTGGCGCAGCTTCTTGTCGTAGACCTCGGTCATGTCGGGGAAACGCGGCCCGATGCGGCTGTCGTTGTGGCCGACGAGCGGATTGCCGCCCGCGAGGTTGAGATGATCGGTGATGAGCATCAGGTCGCCGGGCGTGAACTGCGCGTTGACGGCGCCGGCGGCATTGGTGAGCACGAGCACGTCGACGCCCATCGCGCCGAGGAGTTGGGCGGGCAGCGCGACGCGCGGGAAGCTGTGGCCTTCGTACTTGTGCACGCGGCCCTGCAACATGATGACTTCGCGGCCCTGCCATGTACCCCGAACCAGGCGACCTGCGTGGCCCTTGACGGTCGATGACGGCAGGTGGGGGATCTTATCGTAGGAGATGGTGCGGGCGTTTTCGATCTCGTCGGCGACCTCACCAAGCCCGCTCCCGAGCACCATACCCAGCGGCGCCGAGACGTCGCCGACCGCCGCTTCGATCACTTCGATGGCTTCGCGGATGGCCGCAACGGTCGAGATCGCCATGACAACTCCAAGAGGGGGAAAGCGCGGGCGCTGGACAGCGGCCCGGCGGTACATTGTCGCATTCGCGATCCGCGGCTACAAATTATCGCGTCGACGGTCCGGCCAGCGGGTTGCGGTCGGCCTCACGAGCCGCTTTTTGCGCCCTCGCAAACAGGAGAAAAACGTTGGAAAATCAACAGAATGAACGGCCATTTCGCGTGCTCGGACTGCAGCAGGTTGCGATCGGTGGACCGGACAAGGGCAGGCTCGCCCGGCTTTGGATCGACCTGCTCGGCCTCCGCTTTTCGCACACGTTCCGCAGCGAGCGGGAAAATGTCGACGAAGACATCGCGGTGCTCGGCCGCGGGTTGGGCGAGGTCGAGGTGGACCTCATGCAGCCGCTCTCCCAGGACGGCAAGCCGCGCGTCGACAAGGTTGCGCTCAACCACATCGGGCTGTGGATCGACGATTTGCCGACGGCTGTGACATGGCTGACCGAGCAAGGCGTCCGCTTCGCACCGGGCGGCGTCCGCAAGGGCGCATCGGGCCACGACATCTGCTTTTTGCATCCGCGCGCCAACGATGCGTTCCCGATTGGCGGTGAGGGCGTCCTGATCGAACTCGTGCAGGCACCCGCCGAGGTTATCGCTGCCTACGACGCAGCCGGATGACCCCGGAGACCGTCACGATTGCGTCGCGCCGGGTCATCGCCGCGAACCTGAGGTTGCGGGTTGGTCGCCAGACTGTTACCCCCAAGTGACACCAACAAGCGATCTCAGCCGAGAAACACGTGAGCAAACCAACCGCCCCGACCGCCGTCACTTCCGACGGCGCGGCGACCGATAGCAAGAGGGCGTCTGCCGAACTCGTGCCGCCGAGTTGGCCGGCGATCGAATACTGGGAGCTCGCCGATTTCTATCGCACGCTGCGAGCGGCCTTGCTGGACCTCGAACAGGCCCACGGTCGCAACGAACTCGAAGAGCGCGTGGCGTGCAGCGGCCTCGAAGCCAAGATCGGCAGCCGCTTGCTCAAGGTCTACGAACACCTCGCGCGACAACCCAACCAGCGCCTCGCCGAGCTGCGGATGGACGCCGTTCACGCGTTGCTCGAGCAGGTCCGCGAAGACGTCTTCAACACCGTGACCGTCGCGCTGGTCCGGGCTGTCATCTCGGCGCAGGCCGCCGGCCCCGACGCCCAGGTTCCCGCGACAGCAGCGCGCGCACCGATTCAACGCGTCGTCGCCACCATCGGCGAGGGGCAACCGTGCGACCTGCGCTTCGATCAGCTCCTCGCGGTGCGTTTTTGGGGCATCGGCTTCGAGTTCCCCGAGCTCGACATGACCTGCTACTTCGCCCGGCACGTCGCCCGCGCGTCGACCAACCGGCTGGCCAAGGACCTGCGCGACCTACACCGCATCCTCAAGCGCTTTCACCCAAGCGACCCGTGCCCCGAGCTGCACATCGCGGCGAGCCCCAACGAGCGCCGCTTCGAACAGCTGATGCTCGATGTGCTCAACGAATCAAGTCACCGCGCGCGCCCGGCCGGCCTGCACGAAGATTTCCTCGAAAAGACCGACCTGCGGGTCAAGTACAGCGACGCTGGTGGCGACCGCGGCGTGCGCGTCCAGGTCACCCAAATCAGCGATCCGCATCGCCACCGCGAAAAGCTCGCGCGCATCCACGGGGTCGAGGAATACGTCATCCTGTCGCCGCGAACTCTCGCCGAGTTCGTCGCCCGCACGCCCGACAAAGACGAGGCCAACCAGGGCATGTCACCCGCCGCGCGCGAGGAACTGCTGCGTTGTTTCAACGAAAAGCCAGGCGACATCGACGAGCTGGCCTGGGCTATCAAGCGCACACTGCTCAACTGCTACAAGCGCGCCACCAGCCACCCAGCCGGCCCGGTCCACGCCGTCCCCGGCCCCCTGCGCGACCTCATCTGCGCCTTCACCCGCGCCGACGCCAAGCGCGCCTGGGCTGCCCACAAACAACGACGCGCCCAGTTTCCTCTCAGCGGCGACCGTCGATCCTCAGCCCGAATGCGCCGCGCGAGCGCACACGGCAGCGGCCGCTATCGTCGCTCGAGCCGGCAGATCCTCACCCGCAGCCAACGCGAGGCCATCGAAGCCCTGCGTGTCGGCACGACCATCAAGGGTCGCGTCCGCGCCATCAAACCCTACGGCGCCTTCATCGATCTCGGCGGCGTCAGCGGCTTGCTCCACACCAGCCAAATCCCCGGCCCGCGCGGCGAACACCCCGACTGGCTCCAGGTCGACGCCGAGTTCCCCGTCGTGGTGCTCGACAAGGACGCATCCGAGGGCAAGGTGACGCTCGGGCTGGCCACCAAATCCTGACCCGCCGTTGTCATCGCGCAAAGCGTGGGTAGCAGGTCTCTTGCCGGAACGCGCCGGAGATCGCGAGGCCGACCCGGTCGTCGTTGCCGCTGGCGGCGCACCGGGATGGCGCCGGGAGGGGCGTGGCGAAAGCGCGCGGCCTGAGAATTGCTGAAGTTCGACGCCGAAGGAGCGCTCTAACCGTTGCCGTTGTCGTCCTGGTGCGCGGGTCCAACGACAGCGATGGGTGAGATGCCATAGATGTTGGTCTTGGCGTCGAGGAAGTCGCTGGGTTTGCCGCTGCTGTCGACGAGGTGCTCGTTGAACGTGTCGTCAAGCTCGTCGTCGAGGCTCGCGAGGTGCGGAACGGCGTGGAGGCGACGGCCAGCGATGGCTTGCAGGGTCACGAGCGCATCGAGCGCGGTTCGTGGGCGGGCGCCGCGGTCTTTGGCCATCAAGCGGTGTACGAAGCGGGCGATGGCCTGGGCCATGTCGCCGTGCAGGCCGAGCGGTTCGGGATCGTCGGTCAGGTGCTTGCTCTTGACCGCGGCCGGGTTGCGGTCGGAGAAGGGCAGCTTGCCGGCCAGGCATGCATAGAGCAGCACGCCCAGCGAGTAGAGGTCGGCGCGGCCGTCGAGCGGGTTGCGCTGGATTTGTTCGGGCGCCATGTAAGCCGGCGTTTCGACCATTCCGCCCGACCGCGCGCCGCCAAAGCCGAGCAGTTTGACCGTCAACTCGCCAAACCCGGTGCGCGCCAGGACGACGTGTGCGGGTTTGATGTTGGCGTGGACGAGGCCGGCTTCGTGGGCTTCGGCGAGGCTGCGCAGGACCCCGGCGGCAAGCTCCGCAGCGCATTCGGCCGGCAGCTTGCGGTGCTTCTTGCGGAGCAGGCGCATCAGGTCGTCGGTGTTGCGGCCCTTGATGAGCTCGAGCACCACAAATGGTGTGGCGGTGTCGTCGCCGATGTCGTGGACGGTGACGGTGTGGACGCTGGTCAGGCGGGCGACGGTGCGGGCGTGGTGCAGAAAGTTGTCGCGGCCACTGTCGCCGACGATCTGCGGATCGACCGACACCATCTTGACGGCGACCTCGCGCTCGGTGGCGCGATCGTACGTCTGGTAGATGCGACTGGTGCCGCCGATCGCGACGTCCCCGATGACCTCGTAGCGGCCGCCGATGAGCACACCGATGTCTTTTTCTTCGAGGGCGGAGTCGACCCAGGCGGTGTCAACGAGCTTGCTGCCGTCGTTGGGGCACTTGGCCTCGGTGCCGATGAGGCCGCAGATCGAACAGACGCCGGTGACTTCTTCTGGCACTGCAAACCTTTTAATCGAACAGGCGCCTCTGCGTGATCGCCGGAGTTTGGCCCCGGCGACTCGACCCTGCGGCGAGTATCACAGTCAGCCCACCATCGCCAAGAGCACGCCCGCCGCGACGGCGCTGCCGATGACGCCAGCCACGTTGGGCCCCATCGCGTGCATCAAGAGGAAGTTGCTGGGATTGGCGCTCAACCCGACCTTGTTGACGACGCGCGACGCCATGGGAACCGCCGAAACGCCCGCGGCGCCGATCAGCGGATTCACCGGCGTTTTTGAGACTTTGGCCATGATTTTGGCGAGCAGCACGCCTGCGGCGGTGCCCAATGCGAACGCCACGAGGCCCAGCGCGAGGATGCCGAGGGTCTCACCGGCGAGGAACTTGTTGGCGGCCAGCTTGCTGCCGACCGCGAGGCCAAGAAGGATCGTGACGATATTGATCATCGGTCCGCCAGCGGTCTTGCTGAGGCGGTCGGTGACGCCCGATTCGGTGAGCAGGTTGCCAAACATCAGGGCCCCCACCAACGGGGTCGCGGCGGGCAACAGGGTCGCGCACAACGCAAAGACCATCAGCGGAAAGGTGATCTTTTCGGCGCGGCTTACCTCGCGCAGTTGCCGCATCTGGACCTGGCGTTCGTCCTCGGAGGTGAGCGCCATCATGATCGGCGGCTGGATGATCGGGACCAGCGCCATATAGCTGTATGCAGCGACCGCGATGGCCCCCAACAGATCGGGGGATAGCTTGCCGGCCAGGAAGATCGCGGTGGGTCCGTCCGCGCCGCCGATGATGCCGATAGCGGCCGCGTCCTGGAGCGAAAAGTCGATGCCCACGACCGTTTCGGATAGCCACAAGGCACCGATGAGCGTCGCGAAGATGCCAAACTGCGCGGCGGCGCCAAGCAACGCGGTCTTGGGGTGTGCGATCAGCGGGCCGAAGTCGGTCAGCGCGCCGACACCCATGAAGATCAGCAGCGGGAACAGCCCGTTGGCGACACCGAGCCCGTAGAGGATGCCCAGGAAGCCTTCCGGCCCGCTGATGGCGGCGACCGGGACGTTGGCGAGCAGACCACCAAAGCCGATCGGCAGCAGCAACAACGGCTCAAAATCACGGGCGACGGCGAGGTAGATGAGCAGCAGGCAGACCGCGCCCATCATCAGCTCGCCGGGGCCGACACTGGCGATCCCGGTGGACATCCACAGCTTGTTCAAAGCGCCGTCCATTCGCGTCTATCCGATCACGACGAGGACGTCGCCAGCCTTGATGTTGTCGCCCACGCCGACCTTGACCTCGGCGACGCGTCCACCGGCGGTGGCGCGCACTTCCATCTCCATCTTCAGCGCTTCGAGCACCAGCAACACCTCACCCTCGCGGACCAGGTCGTTGCGCGTGACGTCGACGCGGAGGACGTTACCGGGCAGCTCGGACTTGACCTCTGTTTGGCCCTTCTTTGCGGCGGTCTCGGCCTGCTTTTCGTCGATGGCCTCGACGTTGAAGTCGTACTGTTTGCCGTTGACGGTCGCCTGCTCGCCGTCCATGTGCACGACGTAGACCTTGTCGCCGACCTTGACCTGGAAGTTGTCGGACACGGGCGTCTCGGCGTCCTTGTGTTTGCTGGCCTTGCGCACGCCCCAGCCGCCTTCGCCCTTGAGAAAAGCGATGCCCTTGTCCTTGCAGGTGGCGGCGATGAAGACGTTTTCGTCGGTCGTCGGCAGCCCTTCCTTGGCGACGAGCCGACGCGCCACATCAAGCCCTTTGCTCGGGTCGTCGTCGTTGATGAGGCGCGGGTCGCGTTTGGTCGGCTCGAGATTGAGCTGTTCGCTGGCGAGCTTGACGAGCTCGGCGTCGGGCTCCACCGGGGTCTTGCCGAAATAGCCGAGGACCATCTTGCCGTAGCCCTCGGACATGCGCTTCCAGGGCCCGAAGATCACGTTGTTGAACGCCTGCTGAAAGTAGAACTGCGAGACGGGTGTGACCGATGTGCCAAAGCCGCCGCGCCGGACCACCTCGCCCATCGCCGCGATGACGGCCGGGTAGCGGTCGAGCATGTTGTTGTCGCGCATCATCTGCGTGTTGGCGGTCAGCGCGCCGCCGGGCATCGGCGAAAACGGGATGATGGGTTCGACGGCGCGGGCTTCGGGCGGGATGAAGTAGTCCGCCATGCACTCTTTGAAGATCTCCTCGGCCTCGAGGGTCTTGTCGATGTCGATGCCGAGGTCGTAGTCGGTGCCGCGCAGCGCGTGCCAGGCGGTGATCGCGTCGACCTGGGCCGTGCCGCCGCTGACCGGAGCGAGCGAGAGATCGATGCCGTTGGCGCCGCCGTCGAGGGCCGCCTTGTACTGCATCAGCGAGATACCGGCCGTCTCGTGGGCGTGGACCTGGATGTGGACGTCCTTGCCGACCAGGGCGCGGGCGCGGCGGATGGTCTCGTAGACGACGGCGGGTGTCGTGGTGCCCGATGCGTCCTTGAAGCAGATCGATGTAAACGGCACGTCGGCGTCGAGGATCGAGCGCAAGACGTCGATGTAGAACTCGGGTGTGTGCGCGCCCTGGCAGCCGGGTGGCAGGGCCATCATCGCGACCACGACCTCATGGTTGAGACCGGCTTCGGTGATGCATTTGCCGGAGAAGACGAGGTTGCGCACATCGTTGAGCGCGTCGAAGTTGCGGATGGTCGAGATGCCGTGCTTGTTGAACAGCACCGCGTGGGCGTTGATGACGTCGGACGATTGGCTGTCGAGGCCGACGACGTTCACGCCGCGGGCGAGGGTCTGCAGGTTGGCGTCGGCGCCGGCTGTCTCGCGAAACCGGTCCATCATCGTGAACGCGTCTTCGCGGCAGTAGAGGTAGAGGGCCTGGTAGCGGGCGCCACCACCGGCTTCGAAGTGGGTCAATCCGGCGGCGCGCGCTGCTTCAACCGCGGGCAGGAAGTCGTCGGTCAGCACACGGGCGCCGAACACGGACTGGAAGCCGTCGCGGAACGCGGTGCACATGACATGGACGTTTTTCTTGGGCATGGAGGCGTTCGGTAGCGGCGCAGGTGCGCGGGTTCAAGAGGTTGTAGAGCCAGCTGCTTTGCGGCGGCGCTGGGCGGCGACCGCGGCGAGGACCAATGCGATTTCGGCGTCGTCGTTGTCGAGGTCGGCGGTTTGGGGCGCGGCCGTTGCGGGCTGCAGTGCAGAGAAGACCCGGGCCGAGGCGTGCATGAGCAACACCATCAGACCCAGGAAGGCGAAAACGGTGCCCATCCCCACGACGAGCAATTCCAATCCAGCGGCGAGCATCCCAGCCAGTCTAGGTCACCGAACCGATCCCGTCATTTTCACGACACGAAGACGCCGAAACACCGAGTTTGCGGGGTGCGATCTTGATCGGGGCTTGGATGGAGAGCGCCGCGACGGCAAGCCGGGTCAAACGACGTTGCTGGTGTGCCCGTCGTAGTCGCCGCGGATCTTTTCCGGGCGCCAAATCCACGCCACGAGGAAGCTTGAAGCCAGGTGGCTGAAACCGACCCATTCAAAGCCCCATTGCGGCCACAACACCGAGCCTATGCAGCAGACGGTGTGGACCGCGGCGGACACGAACAGGCGGGTGTCCAGGGTCGCGGCGAGCGTGCCCATGTAGGCGGCAAAGAGCAGCAGCGAGATGGGCAGGCAGGCGCGCGGCGGCAGGTTGCTCCACCACAGGGCGAAGGTCAGCAGAACGCAGCAGATGGCGATGGCGAAAAGAGACCGCGAGATCTTGCGGTTGAATGCGGTGCGGGTCAGCGTCTCGTGGGCCCAGCGGTAGATGGCGGCGATCATGCCGAGGAACGTGACCGAGGCGATGATGTTGTGCTCGTGGGCGTAGACGAGCAGGCCGGCGCGCTCGGCGATCCCGACAGCGAACGTGCCCAGGCCAAAGGTGCCCGCGAACATCAAGGCGATGAAAGCGCGTGTGCGGGTGCCGTAGCGGAGGTCGTTTTGCTGCTCCATCCTCTGCAGTTGTGCGGCACGTTCGGCGTCGAGTTGTTTTTGGGTCCGCAGCTGCTCGAGTCGCGCGTCGATGGCGGGTTCGGGGTCGGGCAAGGTCGCGGCCAGAGATGTGGCGGCGGTGAGGTGACCCGCGCGGATCTCGGCGTCGACCATCGCGACGATTGCGGCTTGCAGGCCGGCGCGGGCAGCCGGGCTCTCGGGCCAGCTTTGCAGGGCGGCTTGAAAGCCCACACGGCAGGCGGCGAAGGTGTCGTGCACTGCGGTCGGGTCGTCGTCGTCTTCGATAAGCTGACGCAGTTCTTCGAGCTGCACGTGGGCCGCGTCGCACAGCAAGACCGAGTTGCGATGACGGCCCCAGGCGGTCACGGCGGCCTTGAGCTCCGGCACGGACTGGAAGCGGTCGGCGTGTTCCTTGGCGCAGGCCCGGTTGGCGATGGCGCCGAGCTCGGCGGGCACGTGCGACGGGTAGGTCACCGGTTCGGAGCGCCATGCGGCGGCGATCATGGCGAGCGCGCTGTCGCCGTCGTGGCGGAATGTGCCGGTCAGGACCTCGTGCAGCACGGCCCCGAGCAGGTAGATGTCGGTGCGTTCATCGATCGAGTCCCCGTCGCTGCTGACCATCTCGGGCGCCATGTAGGGCAGCGTGCCGGCGACGGAGCTGATCTCGCGGGCGAGCGGGATGCGACCGGGTTCTTCGGCCAGGGAGACGGCGAGGCCCCAATCGAGCAGGTACACCTCGCCAAACGGGCCGACCATCACGTTTTCAGGCTTGAGGTCGCGGTGCAGGATCCGCTTGCTGTGCGCGAATGCAACGGCGTTGCAGACCTGTTGGAAGACCTCGATGTGGTAGCTGAGCGGATCCTCGCGCGCCTCCTCGGGCAACCGGGACGGATCTTCGAGCAGCACTTCCCACGACGTGCCTTCGACGCGCTTCATCACGAACATCGGCGAGCCGTTGCGGTCGCGGCCAAGCGTGTGGACAGGAACGATGTTGGGGTGTTCGAGCGCGCCCGTTACCCACGCTTCACGCAGCAGGGCGAGCGAGGCTTCATCGACCTGGGCCATGTCGCGCACCGACTTGATCGCGACGTGGCGACCCAGCGACGTCTGGCTGGCGAGCCGCACGATGCCCATGCCGCCCTGCCCGAGCGTGTCGTGAACCTCGAAGTCGACGTTGCCGCCGGTGCCGATGACCAGCTCTTGCAGCGCGGCGATCGCGATGTCGTCTTGCGTCTGCGGCCGCGATGGGCGCGGGATGATCGTGCCGCCACGGGCGCGGAGCACCGTGTTCTTGTCGATGCCGAGCTTCATCAGCACGGTCGCAGCGGGATCGCCTGCAGCCGCCATCTGCTCGAGCTGCGACGCCGATGGAAGCTGCAGCGTTTCGTGGAGGTCGTTCATCGCGGCCGGTTGCGTTCGGTCGGTGGTACCCCAATTGGCGGGCGCGGGGAAGGGTCGAGCGTGTTGTCAGCCGGGCGGTGCCGTGGTGCCCCAATACATGGTCGCCGGGAAGAGCCGCCGCGCGCGCCAGAGCTGATCCTGCCACCGCACCCAGGCGCGCAGGTCACACGCTGTGATGGGTTGCTGACCGTGGTGCAGCAGGCGTTCGTTGCGTTCGCAGGCCCGGTTCAACAGCTGCATCGGAATCTCGCGCCACGTCGTGCCGCTGTGCAAGAAGACGAGGCGTCCGCCGACGCGACCGATCAGCATGGGGTGGTCGCGACGACGCCCGAAGATGCTGTGGCCCGTGAAACTGTGGCGGCCGATCGGGAGGCCGAGCATGTGCAAAACGGTCGGCCCGACATCGAGCGTGCCGGCGAGCGTTGCAAGCCGCGCGGGCAGGCGGTGGCGCGGGTCGCGAATCAGCAACGGCACGGGCGCGAAGGTCCAGCCGGTTTCGTCTTTGACAGGCGCGAAGAGAGGGCGGCTCGCCAGGGTCCGATACGCCGAGTGATCGGCCGTGATGAGCCACATCGTGCGATCCCACCTGCCGTTGGCGCGCAAGAACCGGCCGACGCGTCCGAGCTCCTTGTCCGCGCAGTGGTAAGAAGCGAGCAACCTGCGCGGCGCGGCGCCATCGGGCACGTCATCGACGGCAAATGACCCATCGGCTCGACGCGGCAGCGCGCAATCGGCGGGGGCGACGCCGGGGTCGTGGGTGTCGGTGGTGATGAACAGCAGGAAAAACGGCCTGCCATCGGCGCGACGGAGCTTCTCGAGCCGCGTGTATTCGGTCTGCACGTAGTCGACCAACGTGTGGTCGTAGGCGCCCCACGGCCCGTGCTCGCGGTCGGCATAGCGCGCCTCAATCTCGGCCCGACCATGCAGCTCATCAACCCCATGGGTTCGGAAAAAGCGCGCGATCCCAGTCGCTTCCTTGTCAGTCCCCTGGATGACGACGGTGCGATATCCGGCAGCGCGCAAGACGTCAGGCAAACACGTGAACGCCGTTGCGCCGGCGTCTTTTTCGCGCGGCTTGAGCTCGGTCGGGTGACTGGGCGGGTGAATGCTGCAGAGCATGCCGACCAGGCCGGCGATGGTCGGTGATGCGGTGTTGTAGAAGCCATCGACGCGGGTCATCTGGCGGGCCAGCTTGCTGAGCTCGGGCATGGCGCCGCGGTACCTGCCACTCAGCTCGTGGACGAACAACCGATTGAGCGATTCGACGACGGTCATCACGACGTTGGGTGGCCCGGTGTCGTCGCCTGTCGCCGTCGCGGCGCGCGGGGGATGCGGAAAAGGCGGCTCGTGCAGGCCTTCGCGAACAAGTGGGTAACCCGGGACGAGATCGACGGCAGGCACCAGACCGCGCCGATGAAGCCGCGCTCGGACGTCGGGTTGGAGCGGCTCGAAGCTGGTCAGCGGTCCGGACTGGTCGCGCCATGCCTGCCATTGCAGGCCGAAGTTGAGCTCCGGAATCAGGCGCACGGCGTAGACGTCTTCGGGGCCGTGCAGCGCGTCGAAGAGGGGACCGGCGGCGGCGAAGATGGCGATGGCGGCGGCGAAGATCCGGGGCAGAACGGCGCGGCGCACAACGGTGATCGACCCTCCCTGATGAGAAAGCCGGGTTCGGGCGCGCGCGTCGACCAGGGTGGCGCGGTAGATGAGGCCAGCGACAGCAAGCACGGCGAGACCGACGAGCGCGGGAACGAGCGGATCGATGGACGGCAGAAAGGTCAGGTCGAAATAGAGGAACGCTTCGGCGGTCCAGTGGCACTGCGCGAAATAGCAGTGGCCGAGATCGCCAAAACGCAGCAGCCAACCGATGGCCAGGAGCGATGGCACGACGTGGTCGAGGACCCGGGTGCGGGCGATGGATGCGACCACCAGGCGGCCGGCGACAATGGCCGCGAAGACGAGCCCGACGTCCCAGGCGATGGCGAGGCCGGCCTGGTTGAGAGATGCCCCATCGCGGTCGAACGACGCTGCGGCATGCCAGCCAGCGACGCGCGCGAGCAGCCCAACCGCCATCACAAAGACCATCGCCCAGGACGGGCGCACGAGGCGCCAGGTCAGCGGGATGAGAGCTACGGCCTGCATCGGGCAGAGGCTACACCACGTTCAGCGTTGTGACCGGGGTGTCCTCTCAGCGATCGAAACGGCCCAGCAGGCGGATGAGCGCGAGAACTCCGACAAACAGACCGATCGCCAAGGGCAAAGACGAGGCGGCATCAGCGCCGCGCAACGCGAACACCGAAAAACCCGCGACGAGGGCGTTGATGGCGTGCATTCCGCGGCCGGCCCGGTGCGACATCCGATCCCCCGCAACGACCACGGCGGCGCTTGTTGCGAGCACGAAGACGAGGGCCCAGGTGGCGAGTTGAATGCGTCCGTCCATGTCAGGCGGCCTCCCGCTTTGGTGGCCCAGCGATGACGTCGGTGAAGGTGCCCATGAGCGGCGATGTGACCGCGGTGGAGCGCAAACGCCAGATGACGCCGTCGACGAAGAAATGGTGAATCTGCACGCCCGCGATGATGACCGCGGTCGCGAAGGTCAGCTCGTAGCCAAGCGTCGTGGCGAGCAGCGGCAGGATGTAGAAGAGCACGACACCGCCGGCGAAGTTGGCCACGCACCACCGGGCCGTCGTCACAGCGACGTTGCGCTTGCTCGGCTGGGACGCAACGACCGTCTGCAGCTGCATGGACCACGCGATAAGCAGGTATTGCAGGCTGTGAAAGAGCGGCACGAATTCGGTGAACGACTGCCAGTTGGAGCCGCCGACGAACCACAGGTACTGGGCCGCGGCGGGCAGCAAGATGATGGCCGGTGGGAAGCGCTTTTCGCGGCGTGCGGCGCGGACGAGCTGGACGACGACGACGGCGAGCCCGGCATACATCAACGCGGTGGCTGCATCGATCGTCCAGGCGGGCAATCCGAGGGCGGGATAGTCGATGCCGTACCACTCGAGGCCGCCCTCATAGGTTTCGGCGCCGACGGTTCCGACGAGGAACGTGCCGAAGATGAACGCAAGCAGCCCGCGTCGCAGCCATGGATCGATGCGCCATCCGCCGCGCCGGGCGTAAAGCATGGTCACGCCGAAGGTCTGACCCGAGAAGTGCCACGGCGACCAGATGAGGAAGAACTTGGCCCAAAACGGCGCGACGAGGTCCGGCGAAGCGAAGGCTGCCACGACGCCGAGGACGATGACGAACGGCAGCACGATCGCGGTCAGCGGGTATTGGCGGACGTGATCGGGCGATTGGTAGAGCCGATAGGACGTCGCGGCGAAGTGTGGCCAGTTGACGACCCAGGCCAGCTGCATGCCGAGGGTGATGACCGTGTCGGTGCGCTCGCCGGTATGCCACGCCCGCAACAGCAGCCAGACGACGATCGACAGCCCGCCCATCGCGAGCCAGTCCACCGCGGGGCTTACGAAATAGAGCCGGTTGGTCTTGGCCTGCGCGGTCGTCATGCCGGCGAAGTCTGGGCCGGAAGGCGGCGATCTTCAACGCGGCGGGACCGTGCGCTTTTCCGCTCGCGGCGCCATGTTTGAATCACTTGGCGAGGCAAACACCGGATTTGCAGACCTTGCCGGGTGCGCAGAAGGTGCCGGACAGCTTGGCGTGCTTGCAGGTGCCGCTCGTTGCGTCGCACAGGTCGGATGTGCACGGGTTGGCGTCGTCGCAGATGCTCTTGGCTTTGCCGGCACATTTACCTGCGAGCTTGCAGTCGGCGTGACCCCATGCGTCGGTGCGCGAAAACCAGCCGACCGTGCGTCCGGCCGTGATGCCGTAGCCGAGCAGCAAGTAGCCGCCGTCCGCCAGGCGTCGCAGGCCCCCGTGGCTGGGAAGGATCGAAAAAGCCTGGCCGATTTGGCGCTCCCAGATGGTGGCGCCATCGGCGGCGATGTGGGTCAACAAGACCTTGGAGGCGTTGCCGGGAGCGATCGCGCCGAGCAGCGTGAACGTGCCGTCGCCGAGGCTGACGACCGCGTTGAAGCCGGCCCGATCTGCGAGCGCCGGGCTGTACTTCCACAGAAGCTTGCCCGCTTGGTCGACCCGCAGCATGAGCCGCCGGTAGACCTTGAGGTTGGTGCGCGTCTCACCGACCGCGATGACGCCGCCGTCGGGGGTTTCGGTGACCGCGAAGAGCTCGTCGCTATGGCCGCCGTCGATCGCCTGGCTGTAGCGTTTCTTGCCGCCGTCGCCGACCGCCGTGATAAGCGCGTTCTTTTTGCCGGCGACGACCACCGAACCCACCGCGACCGCGCCGCCGTTGCTCAGGGCCGTGACGCCGTTGGCGGTCGTGGCCGTGTTCGACGTGTACGCAGCCGACTGCCACAAGAAGGTCTTTGTGTCCGCGGCGAGGCGGCTGATCACGACGTCGGTCGACGCGCCCTTGGTGCGCCGCGAGAGCAGCATGAACGTGCCGTCGGGCGCCACAACGAATCCCTGTCCCGTGGTCTTGTAGCCGCTGAAGACCACCGGGCGCATGCTGATGAAGTCGACGCCGTTGGACTTCTCCGTGAACCAACAAAAACCGCTGCCCTGCGACGTATCGCCGTATTGCACGAACGTCCCGGCGGCGCCCGGCGCGGCACCGCGCACGTGGGTCATGCCGCATTGGTAGTCCGGGTTGAACATGAACGTCTGCTCGGGGTGCACATGGGCCAATGAGCCGCCGGCCGCGCCTTTTCCGTACAACCCGTAGCGATTGTCGGCGACCTGCCAGCCGTGGCTGAAGCTGGCGAACTGCTTGGTGGGCGACGTCACGTGGTTGAGCAGCTTGCCGGCGGCGTCGGGTTCGCACTTGCCCGCGTCGTTGCAGTGCGCGGTGGCGGCGCAGATTCCCGACGGCGGACATCCGAGGCCGGTCTTGGGATCGTTGGTGCAGCCGGTCTTGGGGTGACAGGAGTCGACGGTGCATGACTTGCCGTCGTTGCAGCTGGCCCAGGTCTTGCCCTGGCAGGCGCCGGTCCCCGTGCACGAGAGGTGACCGAAAGGCGACGCGATCGCGAGCATGGCGCGCTTTTTGGTCGCTGCGGCTACACCGGCGAACCCAGCGATAGCGAGGTCCCCGCCGGCGAGGATCTGGGCGTCGACGGCGGCGTCGTCCAGCTTGCCCGGGTTGCCCTTGTACGAGGTCTCGAAGTGGGCGTTGAAGAACTTGTCGCGGACCACCACCGACGCGTTTTGGCCTTGCCCACCGACGGCGACGGTGCCGACCTGGGCGGTGTGCGACCCGTTCGCCACGAGCTCGTATGTGGCGGTGCCCTTGTCGTCGCGTTGGCCGAGCAGCGCGCCTTTCTCGATCGCGAGCTCAATGAACCTCGTGTAGAGGGCGTTGTCGCGCCGGAAGCCCACGGCCACACCGAGCACCGAACCGCGCTGCCGGGCATCCGCGCCGAAGATCTTGTCGGCGTTGACGAGCTTGGACTGGTTGGTCTTGGGGTCGAGTTGCAGCTCGAAGAGACCGCCAGCGGCCGACCACAGCTTCTTGCCGGACACCGAATAGCGGGTCGCAGACCAGCCGCCGAGGTCGGATTGGTGGACGAATTTGGCCCGAGGTTCGCTGACGTGAACGGCGAGGAAGCCGCCGTCGTTGAACATCTTGGCTGCGACACCATGGGTGCGCGTAAACCAGAAGTCCTTTTGGGTGATGACGGCGACGACGTTGCCGGTGGCGGAAAGACGGATCACGAGCGGTTCGTAGACGTCGGGCTCGTTGGCCTTTGCCACGTAGCCGCCGACGAGCACCGAAGCGCCTCCCGCGAGACGATCGAAGGCGCCGATTCGGCGGTCGGTGCCGGTCGCGTTGGGCACGGAGAAGG
>Ga0209992_10002020_pt1 | contig 19630 bp, 26 predicted proteins | sample 2SBtaG_2_FD_182564 | JGI IMG/M metagenome (GOLD analysis project Ga0209992, IMG submission 182564) | Deep subsurface microbial communities from Kolumbo volcano to uncover new lineages of life (NeLLi) - 2SBTROV12_ACTIVE470 metaG (SPAdes)... | ecosystem: Environmental > Aquatic > Marine >... | reverse complement strand
TTTGACGGATTCGACTAAGCCTGCTTCTACCAGTTTCTCACATTTGTCTAGTACTGCATAGTGAGATAGGTTGGCTTTGCGAGAGATTGCAGATACAATGACTCCACCACGACCGCCATCAGCGGTAACGTCTAAGATATCACCCATTATGCCCATTTCGGACCTGTATTGTTGTTTTGACATGCTCTAGTATACAACAATGTAGTTTATGAGGAACATTTTGAAACTTTATAGCGGAACGCAAAGCGGAACACCTGTTTCACCAAAAAAAATTGTTAATTTTGAGTGATTTTAAGAAAAAGAGAAAAAATTTGAGAAAAAGTGTGCGTGAAAAAAAGCTCCAAAAAAACTCATTTTTCTAAAAAAATGCTGTTTTGATAGATTTTGAGAAAAAATTATTGATTTTACTAAAAATTGGATGTTTTTCAAGAAATTTAATATATAAGGAACAGGACGATTCCTAACCGTTCCTAATCTATCATTTTGATATTATCTTTTCATGGTAAAACCCCAGTTTAGAATTATTGGAGCATTGGCCATCCTCTTGATGCTTGGTGCTTCACCTCTATCTGTAAACTATGCATTTGCAGATAATGAAGAAAATCAAATGGAAAATAGAGAACTTGGAGCAATTCTAACAGAAAAAGTAGTTGATGGGAAATTACAAGTCCATCATTATGCTCTTTCTGAGGATATATCAGATGAAGATTTGAAGAGAATGCTATCGTTTGATGGTCAAATGTCTTGGGCATATGTCAACTACAAGGCATATCAATCAGGAATAGTCATTTTTGATGGAAAAGCATCAAAGATTGGTGAAAATCAATGGGAGATTTCAGTAGGAGATGTCTCAAATGGAAAAATTATCTACAAAGTAGTATTTTCTGGCAAAATCGTAGAAACTAAAGAAGAAAATGAGTTTGCAATCTCATTTATGAATTCCATGATTAAAAATCTGGAAACTGCCCAGAATATCAGGCTATTAGATAATGTAGATTCTGTTAAAAATTCAGAAAAACCAATTGGCTCCAATCCAGAATTCAGAAGTTCAATATCGGTGAGATAATCACCATTTTTTTCTTTAATTGACTAAAAATCATTCACATGGTCAGCTTTGAGATGTAATGTAACTTTTTATTCCCATTTTGAAAAGTAAATCATAAAATGTTTGATAAATTCAAAAACGAAGAAGGTGAAGAAATGGTAGAAGAAAGAGATGTAGGCGTAGAAGAATCTGTTGAATCAAGTACTGTATCTGAAACATCCAGTCAAATTGGAATTGGAGAATTAATGGGTAAACGTGCAAAATTGGAAGAGGCAATAGATTATGTTGGTTTAATGATTAAAAATCTCAAAGATAAGAGAACATTACTTGAAAAAGATATAGAGGAAGAGTCAGTTGATATTAAAAATCTCAAAGAAAAGCTTCAAAAAGTTAGTGAATACATAGAGGAAGAAAATAGAGGAATTGAGGAACTTGCAAACAAGAGGAAGCAAGTAGAAAGTGAAGCAGATGAAGTAGGTTCAATTATCAATAATCTAAGAGAAAAACTGTCTGGTGTTGACAGAGTAATTGATGATGAAGGTAGTAGAGTTAGAAAAATCAAAGAATCTAGAGATTCTATAAATGAATAAAATTTTTAAAAATTAAAGAAATTTTGTTGTAGAAGTTTCTTGTGTATTAGTAGGAACAGATGGGAACATTTGGCCTGTAGAACTTTCAGCAACAGCAGCAGCTTCTTTTAAGATACTTTCAGATTCTGCATTGGTTGTTTCATCCATACCAAATGCTGCATCTCCTGAGAAACTTTCTGTCATAAATCCACCTAGCATTTCTGCCATTTGACCAATTTCTTGTTCAGCTCCTGGCATAATTTTACCTAGAGATGATTTTAGATTCTTCATCAATCCCATTGTTGGCATAATTGCTACTACAGTATCTCCAAGATCACTGGCTGTGGTTAATCGTAATTCGATTTGTTCTAATGCTATTCTAGCACTACTCAAAATTTTTGTAACTTTTCTTACTTCAGCTAACTCATTTCCAAGAACTTTGGTTGTTTGTGTATCATGTTTTTGAGTTGCGTCAACGATTCTTTGGAATAGTTTTGCATCACGTTCTTGTAAATTTGTTAACATTGTATCTAACTTTTTAATTTGTAATTGTAACTTCTTGATACCTTCCTGTACGCGTGGTTTTAGAGCTCCTTTAGGCTTGATTGTATCATTAATCTTCTCACCAATACTAGGTTTAGGCTGACTAGACCATTTATCGGACAAATTAGGCATGGTTTTGATTTTAGAATATGTACTTAATTTCCTGTGTAAAGAATGGTTCACAGGACATAAAAAATTACTTACTAAAATGAATCATTTCAAATTGGTTTATAAAAAATTTCAAAACTTGTTTTTTTAAAATTCTTCATAGATAGATATTCAAATTAAATTCATTTAAAATGCATCTTTAGAATTCATTGTCTTTACAATTCCATCTCTTTTTTTATATTCAATTTGCAGATTATGTTCAATTCGTTTTATGGTTTCTAAATGAGTTTCAGAATTTTTAGGATCTTTTAATTCCAATTTTTTATGCTCTTCTAGTTTTTTTATTCTTTGAATATTTACTAATAATTCTTGATCTAGTAAATTTAATTGAATTTTACAATTTTCACATATTGATTCTCTTTCTGTTTCTAAATTGTAAACAATTCCACATCGTTTGCAAGTAAAACTCATTTATGATTTTGTATTGGATTATAGACTTAAGCGTATTGATAGAATATGGAATTTACTTTTATAATGGAATTTTATGCATATTTTAGTGAATAAAAAAATCATAGTTATTCCAATAGTAATCATTGTAGCAATTATTTTGATTAGTTTTTCATCAGATGAGACTAATGGAAAAAAAGTAAATGTATTTCATGTAACACTTGCAGACTCCAATCTTTATGTTAATGGAGAATTCTCTCAAGTTCTAACTCTTGAGAAGGGTGAATATTTTTTTAGATTTGTTCCAAATGGTAGTAGCCCAAAGATTTTATCAATAACAGTTGTAGGGGAAAATTTTGGTTTTGATGAAGACTTTGAATTAAGAAATACTTTACATCAAACTGGAATATCAGAATATTTTACATGGGAATATGATGGAACACATTCTTTCATAATTCCAGAATCTGGAGAAGTAGAAATTATAGTAAATCCTAATGGGAATATTATGGGATCTGTATCTGTAGATATTTTAGAAAATTAAAAGGCGTAAACCCCTTTGCTACAGAACTCTGAGAGATTTCCTCTCTTTGTCAGACGTTTAACGCTGATCACCTTTTTCGTTCTGCGGGGCTACGCAAACTTAGTCGATAGCAATTATATCTTTCGACATTATTTAGTATAGGAACTTTAAGTATTTAAAATTTAATATAAAATTTCACATAAAAATATCATTTTTTATATAATTTTTAAAATATACAAAATGGTTGATTGATCTATAAATTACTAAATTTAGTTTGAAGATTATTGAAATTATCAGGGAAAATTGCCATAATAACTGGAGGTAGTCGCGGTATTGGATTAGCTACTGCAAAAATTTTATCAGAAAATGGAGCTACTGTAGTCATTACTGCAAAAAATCCTGAGAGATTAGAAAAAGCTGTGTTAGAAATTCCAAATGCTATTGGAATTCCCGCTGATGTTAGAAAAACAAATGATGTAAAGAATGTTGTTAGCAAAACAATTGAAAAATTTGGGAAATTAGATATTCTTGTGAATAATGCAGGAATTTTTCCACAGATAAAAAAATTACATGAAATTGATGAGGATGAATGGAATAAAGTATTAGATGTAAATCTTACTGGACAGTTTAGATTTACGAAAGAGGCAATTCCTCATTTACAAAAAACATTTGGTTCAATAATTAACATTTCATCAGATGCTGGAATAAAGGCATATGAAGGATTTAATGCAGATGCATATTCTGCATCAAAAGCATCTTTGATTTTGTTGACTAAATGTTGGGCATTAGAATACTCTAAAGATAAGATTAGAGTAAATTGTATTTGTCCTGGAGTAGTTGATACTGACATGACAAAACCATTTTTGATAACTGAAAAAGATAAAGAATTCATGGATAATGAGCATCCACTAGGAAGGATTGGTCAACCTGAAGAAATTGGAAAAGCAGTATTGTATTTTGTTTCTGATGATGCATCATGGACTACAGGCGCAATTCTTACAGTAGATGGAGGAGAATCAATAAAATGAATTCACATGAATTTAATACAACTCTAAAGGAGCATATGTAATGAAAGACAGGAAAGCAAAAGCAAAATTAATCATACTTTTAGGAATAATTTGGATATTAATCACATTGCCACTTCCATGGATAGTCAATAATCCAGAAGTATCAGAGGCACAATTCAATACCGTATTAGCCATCATTGGAGTATTGTCAATTCCATTTATTGTTCTAGGGGTTGTCTGGACATTAAAACCAGAACTCACAACATAGGTAATTTCAATTGAAAGATATTCCTATTTCAGATAAAATTCCAGAGTTAGATATTGCTATCAAGGCTGCAAATGAGGCAGGAAATGCAATTTTAGAAATTTACCATGAGGATTATGAGAAATTTACCAAAAATGATGATTCTCCTATAACAGATGCTGATCTAAAAAGTAATGAGATTATCAAAAAGATTCTTTCTCAAACAGAACATCAAATTTTATCTGAAGAAGACAAAGATGATCTAAGTAGATTATCAAAAGAAATGATTTGGATTGTAGATCCATTGGATGGAACCTCTGATTTTATTGACAAAACAGGGGAATTTACAGTGATGATTTCATTAATCAAAAATAAAAAACCAATTCTTGGAGTTATTGGATGGCCAACAGATAAAACATTATTTGTTGCACAAAAAGGGAGTGGTGCTTTTAGATTTTCAAACGATGAATGGAAAAAAATATCCGTTACTCAAGTTTCAGAAATTCCAAAATGTAGAACAGTAGGTTCAAGACATCATTTATCAGATAAAGAAAAATCATTCATTAAAAAATTGGGGATTGAAGATTTTACAAGTATAGGCAGTTCATTAAAAGTTGGAAAGATTAGCTCAGGTGAAGCAGAAGCTTACATTACAACTACAAACAAAATGAAAGAGTGGGATTCGGCTGCTTCTTATTGTATAATTTCAGAAGCTGGAGGAAAAATGACAGATATGTTAGGAAACGATATTTCATACAACAATGAAGATGTATTTCATCAAAATGGAATTCTAGTAACAAATGGATTAATTCATAATAAAATAGTTGAAGAATTTAAAAAATTAGAGTAGGTTTCTTCCTTTAAGGAAGTCCTTTACTTTGTTTGCACTATCTGAAAGTGAGTCATGTTCTGTATCAACTACTAAATCAGCTTTTTCTGGAGCCTCATAAGGATCATCAATTCCAGTAAATCCTTTAATTTCTCCTTTTCTTGCCTTGGCATACATACCTTTGACATCTCTTTCTTCACATTTTTCAAGTGAACATTTTACATAACATTCTGCAAACTGATCACCTGCATCAACAATTTTCCTAGCATTTTCTCTGTTCTCAAGATATGGAGATACAAGAGATACTGCACTTGGAACACCATGTTTTAACAAAAGCTTTGCCAGATGAGCAACTTTTTTGTTATGCTCATCACGTCCAGCTTTCGAAAAGTCTTTTGGAGAGAACCATTCTCTTAGTTCATCACCGTCAAGCATTGCCAAATTTGGAATATCTTTTTGCAAATCTTTTACGATTGTGGTCTTTCCTGAACAAGGTAGGCCAGTCATCCAAAGAATGAAAGGTTTCATGAATAAAATATCTAAATAACCCATAAAGAGCTTACGTTAGTTTTTTGCCCAAGGTTGATTTTCTAAATAATCTATCTCTGCAATCATTTCTTCTACTTTTTTTACTATTGCAAAAACTGATTTGTACTGTTCATACATTTCAGTTTCTTCTTCTTTTGATAAGACGGTTGCTTCTGCATCATCAAAGAATTTGTTTTCTTTGTTTAGATGATCATTTAGAAAAATAGCATATGTTCTCAAATATCTTGAAACTGGTTCTTGTGCATCTTCACCATCTTTCCATCTTTTTAGATGATGTGAAATTTGTCTTGCGATATTTCTTCCAAATTCATGCTCAATCATAAATTTTCGAATTTCTTCTTTTAATGTATCATAGCTTGCAACGCAAGGAAAATACGAATCTTCTTCTCTAGAATGATGAATTGTATCAACAAATTCTGAAATAATTATAGTAATTTTTGTAAGATCTGAGAATGGGATTTTGGTACCTTTGTAAAGTTCATCGGCACATTTTGAGACTATTTTTTCTAGACGTCGAACTTGATCATGATCAGCACGCAGTTGATTTGTAGCACTCATAATATTCTAGTCTTAATTACGTTATTTAAAAATCAGTAAAGAGCCTAAAATTACTAAATTAATCGAGTTTAACTTTTATCCAGATGTATTTACATTCAGTCATTAATGAATCTCATAATTTTATCAATTTTGAATTTGTTTAGAGGACAAGCAAGTGAGATTATTCCAATGATAAATTTTGATACAAGTATGATTTTTGATAAAATTACAGAATTGCAGAATTCAATTGGAACATTGTCTGTTCATGATGGACCAATTGCTGAAGCTCATGTGATATTACTTGCAGCAGGTGTAGTAATTTTTCTAGGAGTAGCAGGAGAAGCATTCTTCAAAAAAACTGGAATCCCTGATGTTGCTTTTCTAATGGTTCTTGGTGTAATAATTGGACCAGTATTTGGATTAATTCAACCAGAAGCTGTAATTCAAGTTGTTCCATATTTTGCAGCTCTTGCTTTGATCATCATCATGTTTGATGGTGGACTGAATCTGGATATCAAACATGTTATCAAAACAGCCCATTTTTCAGTAACACTAGCAACTCTAGGTTTTATTTTATCAGTTGTTATGATTACTCTTGCTGCTCATTTTGCATTAGGGTGGTTATGGTTAGAAAGTATTCTGTTAGGATCCATTGTAGGTGGTAGTAGCTCTGCAATAGTTTTTGGACTAGTCAGAAATATCAAAATTTCAGAAGAAACAAAATCTATGCTTAGTTTTGAATCAGCATTAACTGATATTTTAGCTACTATTGTAGCATTCATTTTATTTGAAGCAGTACTAGCAGGGCACTTTGATATTCAAACATTACAAGAAACCATAGGACGTGCAGTTGTAGTTGGTTTGGTATTGGGATTTGGTGTTGGAATTCCTTGGATGTATATTTCTACAAAACTTGGAAATGCTCAACATGCCTATATGCTTACGTTAGGTGTTTTGTTTGTTTTATTCTTCTTGGCAAATTCATTTGGAGAATCAGGAGCACTAACTGCATTAGTATTTGGTTTGATGATTGGAAACAAGAATCATCTGGCAAAAATTCTTAGATTTAAGCTTCCAAGAATTGAGCTTGATGATCCTACACATAATCAACTAACATTTTTGGTAAGATCATTCTTTTTTGTATTTGTAGGATTGATGGCAAGTTTTGGACAAGTAGAGTATCTGATATTTGGAGTCTTGATTACAATAGCCGTTTACTTTGGAAGAATATTTGTTGGAAAGGTTACATTAACGAAAAGATTTTCACTTTTAGATAGAGCAGTAACAAATTCTATGATTCCTAGAGGATTAGCTGCTGCAGTACTTGCAACATATCCAATTACAATGGGACTACCAAATGCTGAAGCATATCCACAACTTGTATTTTTTATTATTTTATCATCAGTAATAATTACAACAATTGGATTAGGGAAATCAAAAAAGATTCCTCCACCAGAATCTGTTGAAGGTGGATTTGTAACACCACCAGATGAACATGGAGACGATTCAATAGAAGTAGAAAAAGTATCAGACATAGCTATAGATGAAAATGTTGAAGGTGGATTCATCAAAGAAAAATCTGAGGAATCTGAAAAATTATAGTTCTAGTGATTCTTTGAGACCTTTGTACCTATTTCTAATAGTTACTTCAGTAACATTTGCAGCCTCTGCAATATCGCGCTGAGTTTTATCCTCACCATTTTTCACACAAGACAAGTACAATGCTGCTGCAGCTAGACCCATTGGATCTTTTCCTGCAGATACTTCATTTTCTTGGGCCATTTTCAATACTTTGGTAGCATAACGTTTTGTTTTTTCTGCAATTCCAATTCTGCTTGCAATTCTTGCAACACATTGAATAGAATCAGTTACAGGCATTTTCAAATCTAATTCTTTGACTAGTAATCGATAACATCTTGCAATATCTTTTCTTTTGATGTTTGCTGCTTGCTCTACATCTTTGAGATTTCTTGGGGTTGAAGTGTCACGACATGCAGCATATAGTGCTGATGCCATTAATGCTGAAATGGAACGTCCTCTAACTAGACCTTTTTCAAGTGCCTTTCTGTAAATGTAAGCTGCTTTTTCAATTACAGAATCAGAAATTGCTAGTTTGTCTTTTAATCTGTTTAATTCACTAAATGCTTGTCTGAAATTTCTATCAACTGGTTCATGAACTTGACTTCTACTATCCCAAGTTCTTAATCTTTCAATTGTACTTTTCATAGATGCTGAAAGTGGTCTACCTGATGCATCTTTGTTAATAGGATTGATGATTGTTGCAAGACCCATATCATGCATTGTCAATGATGTAGGTGCACCAGCTCTTGCTTTGTTGCCACCCTCATCTTGTGTAAAGGATCGCCATTCAGGACCTGCTTCTTGTAGTTTTTCAGTAATTACAAAACCGCATTTAGAACAAAACATTTCTCCAGACTCATTATCAGTAACTAATTTTCCTTGTGCACATCTTGGACAGAGTTCTTTTGTTTTGCTTACCATGAAGATTCTGGAATTTTATCTTGTTTGGTATTTATTAATCAACAACTTTTTTTGCAAAAAGTAGGCTGGAAAATCTAAAAATAGATTCAATTGAAGATTATGATTCTAGTTTTTCTTTAATTGATTGAACATATTTTTGGTTGTATTCATTGAATAGTTGAATTTTGTTTTGTGCCAATGCCATTGCACCAGGTCTGCTATTGATGTGTTCTTCTGCTGATTTTTGATCGTCTAAGAGTTTTCCAAGATTCATTTTTGGGGTAGATTCTAACTCTGCAAGTAAAGTTGCAAGTTCTTTTTCTAAATTATTTTTGGTATCAGGAATTTCAGGTGGATCGGCTCCTATGATTTCTTTAGTTGTGATATTTCCAAATACTTTCTTGTCTAATTCAACCAATAATCAAATGTAAAATCACTGGTATAAATTCAATTTCATTTTTAAAGAAATTACAAAAGTGAGTGCAGTGCAATCATAGGTTTTATCTTTAGATATTTTTACATTATTTCATGACTTATTGTATTGGTGAATGTAAAAAATACAAGGCTCTAAAACCTTCAGAAATTGGTAGGTATGCTGCAGGACAAAAAAGATGTAATTATTGTGAAATATTTGTAGAATATGAGGGAATTATCTGTCCTTGCTGTAATAGACAATTAAGATGTTTGCCAAGAAGTAGAAAAGGTAAAGAAAAGTACATGGCTCAAATTGTAAGATAAAAAATCATGCCTAAGAATTAAAGTCCAACTTATAAGAAATTAAAATAAATCATTGTTATGGCAATTCCTGCAGATGTAGAAGAATTTGTTGAAAAACACATCAAATTAATGATTTCACAAACTGAAACATACTTGCCATTTATCAGAGTAGCATTTCCATATTCAAACAACATTGCAGACGGAGTATACAATTTGATAATTGGAAGTGCATTATCTGTATTTGTAAATCAATTTGCAATGAAGATGAAATATCCAACTGCTGATGATTTTACTGAATTTGGAAAAATTGCTCTAAAGTATAGAGATCAAGTTGATCAATTTTTTAAATAGTTTAGGCCAATTCGCCTAGAAAATGTATAGTGTCATTTGTTACTACTACAGTTCTGTCTTTTGGAACACGGTATAGTTTTTTTGAACCATTAGAGGATTGAACAATTAATTTTGAAAATGGATCCTTTAGTGATTTGTAAAGAATTCCTTTATCCCCTACTGATTGAGACCAGTGATTTCCTTGTACAAAAGAAATTGTTTGAAACTTTACAACCTGATATGAATAGACCATGTCTCATTAATTGTTAACAATTGCACTCATTAATGACTTTCCACCAATTAATGCTGCAATGGATAATCCAACGTTAGCTAAAATATTGATGGCTAGTGTTCCGTAATGATTATTTTCTAAAAGATTACTTGAATCAAGTGCAAATGATGACATTGTAGTAAGTGAGCCACAGAATCCTACTGCTGCAAATAGAGAATATCTTCCATCAAGATGCCAGTATTGAGACAATACAATAAATGATCCTAGAATAAATGCCCCGATTACATTGACTATTAGGACATTAACAGGTAATGTATTGAAAAGCAAAGGAGATTCAATGACTTTGAATCTCAGATATGCTCCAAGGACAGAACCAACTGCAAGAAAAACAAACTCTAGACCTTTCATGTATACACTAGAGGTAAATTGGCATTATTAGTGCTATTTGGCAAGAATTGAGGTTAATTTTATGCCTAATATTGTTTCAATTCGAAAAATAGGTCCATAGTTTTTATAGGTTCAATATTTTTCTCAAACTGAATGACCCTTAAACTAAGATGTGAAGATTATGGTTTTGAATGTCAATATGAAATTGATGAGGCAAAAACTGTTGCCACAATCGAAAAATTAAGAACTCATTTTGAAGAAGAACACGGAATTGATTACACTGTAGAAGCAGTTACTCAAATGATTCAAAATCGTGGCCACTCTTTAGAATCAATTAAAAAATAATTCTAAAATATTTATTTTCGTTTTTAACATTTATTACAATGTGTGTTGTATTTGAATTAAGAATTTAATTTAGACAAAAATTTTAGGAATTTTTCGTTTGTAAAGAATAGTTTTGAATACAAAATTACCTGAATCATATTATTTTTATTTTATAATCACCTATAGTAATTACAAGTGGTAGAAAATTATTCAAACGATTATGATGTAAAGTGTCAACTTGATACTTGCAAAACCTACCCTGCAATTACAGATTCTGAAAGAGGAGAAATTGTTTGTGGGGGTTGCGGTCTTATCTTATTGCAAAATATGGCTGACGCATCATATGAAAACAACGGTTACACATCAGAGGACTTTATGAAAATGTCACGAACAGGTCCTGCTTCATCACTAACAATGAATGATAGAGGGTTATCAACTGTTATTGGCACGAATAAAGATTCTACTGGAAAAGCACTTTCTAGCAAAACAAAATACGAGTTTAACAGACTACGAACATGGGATCAAAGAAGCAAGTCAAGAAAGACTGCCAGTTTAAGCAAGGCATTCACATTGCTTCATGGAATGAAAACCAAGTTAGGGATCTCAGATAATGTTGTAGAAAATGCTGCCTATATTTACAGAAAAGTGGTTAACGCAAAATTAACCAGAGGAAGAACAATGGCTTCATTGATTTCAGCCTCATTATATGCAGCATGTAGAGAAAACAACATTCCAAGAACGTTAAATGATATTGCAGAAGCTGGAAATGTTGAAAGAAGAATACTTTCCCGAGATTTGAGAACCATAATCAAAAAGCTTGAATTGAATCTTAATCAGTATGATACCACATCGTTTATCTCAAAAATTTCAAACAACATGGATCTAAAAGAGAAAACCAAACGAGATGCGTTTGAGATACTAAGACGATGTGAAAAAGAAGGAATTACTGCTGGAAAACACCCTGTAGCACAAGCTGCTGCATCATTATACATTTCATGTATTATGAATGGGGAGAAAATTAGTCAAAAGAAATTTTCAGTAGAGTCTGGAGTAAGCGATGTTACCATCAGGAACAGAGCAGTATTGATCAAGAAAACATTAAAGCTAATTGAGTAGATATTCCCAAAAAAATCCTACAATTTTATTGTAGGAGAAAATACTTTTTCAAATATTGTTTCCTTAAGTTGATTAGCTAATTCCATAATAACACGAATTTGTTCTAATGTAATTTCTTTTAGACTTTGAATAGAATCATTAAGTTCTGAAATTTCTGCTTGTAATCGTAATTTGTCATTTTTTAATGTGGATATTTGGCTCTGTAGATTAGAATTTTGTTGTTTTAGTTTATCGTTTTCTTCAGTTAAGCGTTTTACTTTTTCTGAATCAGATTCTTCAGGGAAAGGATCTGGTGCAGGTGCAGGATCTGGCATTTTAATTGGCTCTGGTGAAGGACTAGGTTCTGGTAGTTGTGGAGGTTCAGGTTCTTGTTCTGTTTCATATGCCAAAGTAATTTGTAGAAAACTAGCAGATGCAAGTAGAGCAATAATGGTAAAAATTAGACTAGATTTCATTTTATAATTTCACAAAAAGATTACGGCATTTTTGTATATGAATATGATTACTAATTTCTAAGAATGAAAAAGGGTTATTTGTAGAAATCAGGTTCTTGATCTCTTTTTTGTTTTGGAAGATCCTCCATTACAGCTTGAACCACTTCATTATGATTATACGTAAGATGTCTGAGAAATTTTGCTGATTCATCTGCTCTAGTTTTATCATCTGCAAATAACATTTCAGGACTGCTTAATCCAGTCATCATTTCATTGCACTCTTTGCAGGGTTCAAAGTCAAGATAGAGTTTCATGATTCTTCGTCATCTCCTTAGTATTTAGACTATTTTATGGATTGAGGTATAGGTGCCTCTTTCTTTCGAGGCTTTACCTTTTCCACAGCGTCAACAAGATCCTGTTGTGTAATTTTAATCTCCTTGACATTCTCTGACTTGCCAGAAACATATCTCTTCAAAGCTGCAATAGCTGCCCTGTTTGCGACTGCTGCAACCTCAGCGCCACTGAAACCATCAGTCAACTTTACGATTTCTGAGATTTTTACATCATTTCCAAGAGGTTTGCTCTTTGTATGAATCTCAAAGATATGTTGTCTACCTTTTTCATCAGGATTTGGAACTTTGATGATTCTATCAAATCTGCCTGGTCTGAGAAGAGCCTCATCGACAATATCTAATCGGTTTGTAGCACCAATTATCAATACGTTGTTTAGTTCTTCTAGTCCATCAATTTCTGTTAGGATTTGAGAGACCACATTTTCTGTAACATGTGAATCAGATCCTCCACTTCCTCTTTTTGGAACAAGTGCATCAACTTCATCTAAGAATATGATACATGGAGCTGCCTGTCGTGCTTTTCTGAATATTTCTCTGACGCCTTTTTCAGATTCTCCTACCCATTTTGAAAGTAGTTCAGGGCCTTTGATGCTAATGAAATTAGACTCTGTCATTTTTGCAAGAGCCTTTGCTATCAATGTCTTTCCAGTCCCTGGAGGACCATGAAGTAAAATTCCTTTTGGAGATTCTACATCTACATAATCATACGCATCCTTGTATTTGATTGGCCATTCAACTGCTTCTTTGAGTTCTTCTTTTAGATCATCTAAACCACCAACATCATCCCAACTTACGTTTGGAACTTGAACTTGAACTTCTCTAAGGGCACTAGGACTAACTTCTTTTAGTGCATCTCTAAAGTCTTCACTTGTGATTTGGATCTTTTCAAGTATCTCTGATGAAATTTTTTCTTCATCATAATCAATCTCAGGAAGAACTCTACGAAGAGATTTCATTGCAGCTTCTTTAGATAATACTTCCAAGTCAGCTCCTACAAATCCATGTGTAGTCTTTGAGATTTGTTTTAGATCTACTTTTTCATCAATTGGCATTCCACGTGTATGAATTGAAAGTATATCGAATCTTCCTTCATCATCAGGAATTCCAATTTCAATTTCTCTATCAAATCTACCTGGTCTTCGAAGTGCAGGATCAATTGAATCTGGTCTGTTAGTAGCTGCAATAACTACAACTTTACCTCTAGACTTCATACCATCCATTAGAGTTAGTAATTGTGAAACAATTCTTTTCTCTAGTTCACCAGAAACCTCATCTCTTTTTGGAGCGATTGAATCAATCTCGTCGATGAAAATTATGCTAGGAGCATTTTCTTCAGCTTGAGTAAAGATTTCTCTAATTCTCTCTTCACTTTCTCCATAATGTTTGCCCATAATTTCAGGACCACTAAGGGAGATAAAGTGAGCATTTGTTTCTCCTGCCACTGCTTTTGCAAGTAGAGTTTTACCAGTACCTGGAGGACCATACAAAAGTACACCTTTTGGTGCTTCCACACCTATTTTGTCAAATAATTCTGGATGTCTCATTGGTAATTCAACCATTTCACGAATTTTCTGAACTTCATTTTTCAAACCACCAAGTTCATCATATGTGATTCGTGGTACAGATGAATCCACTGCTTTAGTCATTGCTCCAAGTTTGAATACAGTATTTTCTGTAACTAAGACAGGTTTTGATGGTTTTGTACTTGTTACAATGAACTGTACTCTACCTCCCATCTGTGTGTTAAGAGATACAGAATCTCCTGTTGTAAATACATGATTTAGATAGTTGTAAATCATATATTCTTGCAATCCTTCTGCAGCAATTTTTTCAGTTGGAGACAAGACTATTTGTTCAGCGTTTACAGCTTCTACTGTTTTAAGTGAAATTTTATCACCAATTCCAGCTCCAATATTTTGTCTTGTCATTCCATCTATTTTGATAATTCCTGAACCATATTCTTCAGGTGCACCGGGCCAAAGTTTTACATGTGTTTTTTTATTGAATGTAAGTTCTAGTATTTGTCCGGTATTCCATTTTTGATCCTCAATAATTTTAGGATCAATTATAGCTCTACCTCTTCCAACATGTTGTTGTGGGCTTTCTTCAATTTTTAAAATTATATCACTCATATCATTACCTCAAAAATAAAGAGGGGTTTATTCAACCTCCACCGTTTTGCCTTTTGATTTTTCATCTTCGGCTAATTTGAAGACGACTTGCAAAACTCCATTTTTGTAAGAAGCCTTTGCAGAGTTTTCATCAATTTTGTGTCGTACAGGAACTTTCACATGATATTTTTTTTCATCATGTTCTGCTGAAAGATCAACTGTTTTGTTTTCAACAACAATTTTGACATCAGACTTTTCTACTCCTGGCATCTCAGCTATGAGTTTTACTACTTTTTCTTTTTCGTCAACAATTGTGTCAACGAGTGGTTCTCGTGTATCAGAAGTTGCTGGAAGGCCTGGTTTAGCATTTCCATATTCCTGTACAACAGGTTTTCCATCAGGACCAACGGTCATTGAATAACCGTAAAAGAATGGACCAGATTCAGAACCATTTCCCTTGAATTCCTCAAAAATGTCATCTATATCAAAAAAAGAGCCTGACATTCTTTTGAAGATTCTATCAAATTCACTATCAAAGAACATTGTCATATTTACCTATAGTATGTAATGTATATGACATTATATAAAGATTATTAGTATTTCTTTGATTTTTTACATAATCCTATTATAACTGACATAATATAATAATTTTATGAGGACTACAAGCATGTCCATACCTGAAGTTGTTAGAGAAATTATCACAAGAAATCGTTCAATTTACGATTGTATGAAGATGGATTTGATTAACTATACTGCTCTAGCAGTAAAGATTCAACCAGAAATTGAAAAAATTCTAGGCAATTCTGTAAATCTCAATACTGTAGTTGTTGCAATCAAGAGATATGCTGATTCCTTTGAAATAAAAGATGATGTTAGAGAGGAATCAATTTTGAAAAATGCCAGATTGGCTTTGACTGATGGAATAATGGATGTCAAGTTTTCAGTAAAGGATTCAAATGAAATGGATCCCATGGCTATTTTGGATAAATTCTCTAAGGTAACTAATAATTATGATTTTTTCAGACTCTCTGATTCGTTTAGATTTTTGGCAGAAGATATGGACGACATTAGGCAGATTTTCAATAATGTGCCAGAAAAAGATGATATGTTTAACACTGGTCTTGCAAAGATTAGAATTTCAATCCCACACTCCCAAAATCAATCCGATGTAGTATCATATGTAGCAGAAGTATTACATGCAAATGGAGTAGAGTTGGTAAATGCATTTTTCAGTCAGGATAATATCACCATCATTCTAAATGAAAGGGATTCATCAAGGGCCTATGATATTTTACATTCGGATATCATGAGAACCTAAGAATTTAGTGATTTTTTTATGAAATTCTTCTCATAGCATATATTCACCCAATTTGTTGAAAATACACCATTGGCCAGAAATAAGAAGAAAATTGTGATTTTAGGAGGAGGGTTTGCTGGAGTAGAATGTGCTAGGCAATTAGAATCAGAGTTTGGAGATGACCAAGGAATTGAAATTGTAATGGTAAGTGAAGATAATTTTCTATTATTTACACCGATGTTACCACAGGTAGCCTCTGGAATGATTGAAACTAGACATATCGTATTGCCAATTAGAACAGTTTGTAAAAAAACAAAATTCTATGAAGGTAGAATTAAAAACATAGATCCTCATGGAAAACTTGTAACACTGTGGGGAACAGGAGATAAAAGAAGTATCTCAATACATTATGATTTTCTAGTTGTTGCATTAGGTAGTGAAACTAACTTTTTTGGAATGGCTGATGTTGAAAAAAATGCATACACAATGAAGACACTAAACGATGCTGTTGTGTTAAGAAATCGAGTAATAGATATGTTAGAACATGCAGAAAATGAAACAAATCCAATACTTCGAAAAAGTTTCTTGAATTTTGTAGTTGTTGGTGGAGGATTTGCAGGAATTGAAACTGCAGGAGAATTAATGGATCTTTTAGTGGATGCAAGAAAACATTACCCTACAATCCACAAAGAAGATCTTAAAGTAATTGTGTTAGAGGCTTTAGGAATGATCTTACCAGGGTTTAATGAAAAATTAGCTAACTTTGCAAAAGATAAGATGGTGGAAAGAGGAATTGACATTAGATTAAAAACAGCTGTTACTAGTTTTGATGGAAATGAAGTAACTACAAAATCACTAGATGAAAATCCTAAAGATTCTGTAGATACATCTAAAATTGATTCAATAATTACAAAGACTTTGATTTGGACTGCAGGGGTTACTCCAGTTAATACGATTAAGAGATCAATGTTCAAAACAGAGAAAGGAAAATTAATTGTAAATGATTTCCTAGAGATTGTAGATTTTCCAGGAGTATTTGCTATTGGTGATTGTGCATTACATATAGATCCCGAAACACAAAGACCATTACCTCCAACTGCTCAAATTGCAGAAGCTCAAGCAAAGATTGCAGCTAAAAATTTAACTTCATTAATTAAAAATTCTAAAAAAGAAAAATTTGTTTATCATTCTAAGGGACAAATGGCAATTATTGGAAAGAGATCAGGAATTGCTACCTTTTTGGGGATGAATATTTCTGGATTTTGGGCTTGGTTAATTTGGAGAAATGTATACCTCTCAAAAATTACAACTTTTGATAAAAAAATGCGTGTATTTCTTGATTGGTCAATAGATTTGTTCTTTGATAGGGATATCTCAAGATTAAAACTAATGAAACGTGAAACTGAGAAAGAATACAAGCTACTTGATGAAGTAGATGATGTTTGGTAAAAAGAGAGTTCACCTATTTTCTAATTTTGTAAATGATTATTGTAGGTGCTGCAAAATACATTCCAACATTCATTAAAATAATTCCAATACCATAAGATAACATTTCTGTTTCAGAATCAATATCAACATAATTTAGTATTGATAGTGTAGATAACATTGGAGTAATTGAGAGTTTAACAAATTCTTTAAAAAGAGGATTTTCACGCTCCATATCGGCAATGATTGGTGAAAATGAGTAATAGAATTGGTTAAATCCACTCATGAAAGCAATGCCAGATTCTGTTGTTAACAAAGTATTATCTCTAATCTCACGGAGTTGTTGAACTTGTGGTGCAAGTTCAGAACCAAATGTAGCAGTTGCAATTAGACATCCACCATTTTCTTCAACTGGAATTTCTTCTGAATTAGATTCAGGAGATATTATTGAAAAGGATTCTATTGTCTCATCAAATCTTGGAAGTTGAGAATCAAAATCATCTACACCATTACTATATGCAAGAGTATAGTATTTTTCACTGTCATAAAATATGATTTCTTTGAATTGAACATTATAATTTTCTCCATTAGATGAAAAGAGTCCTTCTGCTTCAGTAACATATGCATCATAACCATTAACAGTCATTTTATTCTGTGAAATTATTTGTAATTCTCCACTTTCAATTACTGGTTTAATTGTTTCAGATTTTTCAGAAATAAGATCATCAAGTGTTCTTTGATTAGTTTCTTGCACTGTTAAGGAAATGACTGGATTCATTGTACCTGTTTTTGGGCCAACTGCAACTACATCAGGAGAATTTGGTTGTGATTCATCTCGTTCTTGTAATAACCAGCCTTCAGGCACATTTAGTTTAATTTCATGTTCTGTACTTTGATATGGTTGGTTACCTGTTGATGGAGTTACAGCTGATTGAGTACGTTCAGGATCTTCTAATTCAAGAATATTTGAAACCTCAGATTGACTTACAACTGTAACTTTTGTAATTCTGACTTCATCAGGATTTACTGGTTGATCGTTTGATTGTGTTTCAACTGATGCTATCTTATCTAATGTTTCAAAACTTTCTTCAGTTACAATTCTACCAAATACAGTATATTGTTCATCAAGAAAATTAGAATCTTGGTGAACTATAAAAAATTGAGAACCTCCACTGTTAGGATCAGCTGATCTTGCCATTGAGACAATTCCACGATTATGTTTGATTGTGTTAAACTCTGCATCTACTCTTGTGGTTGGGCCACCAGTTCCCCATGTGCTTGGATCACCATCAATGGTATTTGGATCACCGCCTTGAATCATAAATCCAGGAATGATTCTGTGAAATAAAACACCATCATAAAATCCTGTTTGAGATAGTTTAATGAAATTTTCAACATGTTTTGGAGCATCATTTGGGAAAAAGGCAATGACAATTTCTCCAAGATCAGTTTCTAAAATAACTACGGGATCCATTATCTGAATTGTGTTAAATTCAACTGTTTGCGCAAAAGAATAGCTTCCTGAACTTACAACAAATAATGAAAATATTAAGAACATGAAAATTTTATTCAATAATTTTTTCCATGAATCCTCACTTAAAAGCTAATTGTATTGATTTTTAACAAAGTTCAATAAATCATCAAACATGGAACCTGATGAAAAGATTCAGGCACATTTAGTTTCAGTCTGGAGAGAAGGAAAAAAATTCTTTTCAATTGGTGGAAAAGAAGGAATGTTGGTATTAACTGATAAACATTTGATGTTTATTCATAAGACAGAATCAAAAATGAATTGGTGGAAAGCCATTACTCAAAGACAGGTGATTAATTTTATCAAGTCAAAAAATACAATGATTCGACATGATGGATATAATGAAGAGGACTTGATGAATGATTGTGAAGATGATAGAAATATGGAATTATCATTTGATGATATTTCCAGTATCAGTTTTACAGAAAAAGATTGGGGAAGCTCATTACAATTAGAGTATCAAAAAGGAGAAAAAGATGAAAAATTTCAATATT
>Ga0209992_10002018_pt1 | contig 19637 bp, 19 predicted proteins | sample 2SBtaG_2_FD_182564 | JGI IMG/M metagenome (GOLD analysis project Ga0209992, IMG submission 182564) | Deep subsurface microbial communities from Kolumbo volcano to uncover new lineages of life (NeLLi) - 2SBTROV12_ACTIVE470 metaG (SPAdes)... | ecosystem: Environmental > Aquatic > Marine >... | reverse complement strand
AACTCTGCTGGTGTTGAGGAGATTGTTGTAGATCCAGGATCAACTGCAAAGAGAGCGATATGACCAGTAAGGTTTGGTACCGTAATGGTCGCATCTCCCGTAGGATCTTTGGCGGTTACAGTAGTTTCATGTGCATTAGGTGTAGCACCTTCAAAGATAATACTAGCTGCTTCAATATTAACGTTACCAGTAACAGTACCGCCTGTGCTAGGCACTGAACGTTCTTCACGCTCTTGTGCAGCATACAGTGCTTGTAGTTGGTTGTTATTTAAGTCTTCCGCACGAATAGAAGAACCAGGAGCGTAGGTAACAGACGCATTATTAACCTCTGTTTCCCGTTGCACAAGATATTTTTGATCAGCTGCAAGTGTATAATTTGAGCTAGCAGCTAGCAGGGTGACTTCTTTTTTGTTTTTAAATTGCCAGTCGGTTCCAAGGACAAGTGGAGTACCAGACGTGTCTGTCTGATAAACTTTAATGTCTCCATCATCAAGGTAATCAAACGTAAACTGAATGTCTACGTCACCTGAGGAATAACCAGTAGTTGTGTGTTCTTTTGTGTATGTAAGTGACATAGTTTATTTATTACGTAAGATAGGCATTTGTCCAAACCGCGTGCGGTCCTTGTTAATGTCAGCTTGTTGACCCTCTACGAGGAATCTAGCACGATTAGTCATCTCTCCTTCAGCTTTTTTCTTAGCGATTTCAAGATGCTCATCTAGGAAATTATAGAGATCAAAGAACTCACGCTTATCTAGATCTTCTTTGTAGTAACCTAGTGGTTGCATACCACCTTGATAGTCTGGAGCAAGTGGCATACGAGCACGACGTAGTTTATTTAACCAGTCGTTATCCTTAGCCATCTTCATAGCTGCTCGAATCTGATCACGGTAGTATAGTTGTTCACCCATAATAGTGCCTAGCTCAGACCTTTCGTCTGTTGTATACTCAACACCGTTGGTAGAGCGAAGAAGATTAGGAACACTGTCGTATTGAATGTCAAGTAGGAATTGCTCCTCTGGACTAATATCGTCAGATGCTTTGATTGGAGATAGGAAATTAAACATACGATGGAACATACTGCCAGATTTTCCAATAACCCTGCCATCAATGTGACTGCGTTGAACAGGCAACGAACTGCCAAACATTTCTGTCCAGCGGTTACGGTTCATCATACTTTCCATAAAGGTGTTGTTGATTTCACGTGTACCTTCAGACAGCATTCTAAAGAAATCACTACGTAAACCCGACAGTGGGATCATAGCGTTAGTAGTTTGAGCACTAAATCGTGCCATATCTTGCGGTTTGCCTTGGAAAAACCTAAGAAGTGGTTCAAGACCAACAGCAAAGTTAGCTTGAGTCAGTGAAGCTGCTAACACAAAGTGAGCTTTTTGCAACAGTTCTTCTGTTTTTGCAGTACCAAGATCATCAAACGAGTCAGCAACGTTAGAAACAAATGCAATCCATTCAGCGTACTGAGGACCAAGTGCTTCATAACTATACCATTTACCATCAACAGGTGAACGGCAAGCTCTACGTTCCCAACCAGCTTTATCACGAACACGTTGTACTGCTGGATCTCTGTGACCATCACCGTGGCAATTATCACTCCAAATGTAACCAGTCAATGCGCTCATTACAAGACTTGTAAATGCTACGCGACCAGTAATCTCGTTCTGCATATCTTTAAATTGACGCTCCATTTCACCAGGAGCAGTAGGAATAGCCTTACCACGCTTTTTAAAGATAGCTTCAATCTCATCTCGACTATGCACATAGTTAGGTTTAAGTCCAACAATATCCCTGTAGTCTCCAGCAAATGCAGAAAGAATAGAGTTGTTCCAAGCTGTACTTAGGATGTTAGTGTAGATACGAGGGAATGGCATAAACATCCGCAATGCGGGAACTTGCCTGATTAGACCGTCAACGGCTTCAGTAATTGGGTGATCCAAGTTCATTGCCATCTCACGAGTTTGGAAATCAACCTCTGGGTCAACAAAGTACCCATCTTTTTTCATTGATTCCAAATGCTTGACACGAGCTTTTTGCATTACCTCTGGACGGAAATCGCCCATCTGTACTGCTTCGTCATACGCTTTAAAACGTGCCAGACCGTTAGCTGTGAAGGCACGAGTAAAACCATCGTATACACCCATTGCGTTTACAGCGCCACGTGCAATAGGATGAAGAACCATGTCTTCAATCTGCTGTTGCAAGTTAGCCATGTAACGACCACCGTAGTTACCCATTTGCTCGCCTGCTTCAGCAAAGCTTTCAGCAGCTTCTCTGTTTTGAGCATTTTTAAGTGCAATGTTTTCGCGCATTGCATAGGGAACTTGTGTCGGGTTATCCCAGAACTTACGTAGCAGCATAGCAGCATGACCAGACGCTAGTCTAGTAGTTTCCCAAACAGCGTTGTAAGCATACCAACCTCTACGAACACCTTCCCAATCTTTACGAACAATTGCACCACTCAATGTAGTTAGTGGTTTTTGGATAAGTTGTACTGCGTTAGACAAACCAGCGTTGTTAGCTGTATCAGGTGCAGACAACATAGAGTTAAAGTAGTTACCCTGCATCCCGTTAACGATAACAGAAGGAGTGTTAGGGTTATTATCGTAGAACATCTTACTGAATGTACCGTAATTGTTCTTCCAATAATCTACAAGACCCATGATTGTATGTACGTTACCGTCAGAGATTTCGTTTACCTGAATAAATGTTTTAACAAACTCAGGGTGCCTGTCGGCTAGTTGGCGAAGTTCTGCAAAGAAACGTTTAGTTTCAGCAACGCTATTTTTAGCTTGAGCTGCTGCGGAAATACCCAGCTCTTCAGCTTCTTTCTGTAAATACTCACGGTATTGCTTAGGATTCTTACGTACACTTTTCCATACACGCTTCCACCTGTTAACAAAGTTAAGTGCTTGACCACGGAGATGTTTACCAATAGCTTGTTCAACACTTAAAAACTCTAGACGTTCAAGGATTTCATCCCTTGCGTGTCGAATAACAGCTTCTTCAGGGAAACGGCGAGCACCTTCAGCAATGTCAGCAACCTGACCAGCAAATGATGTTTGCAGTAGGGCACTGGCTTTCATCTTATCCAGATCAAAATACTCGTCTTTCCAAAAATCAATAGCTTTGGAGACAGCGTTAAGTCCTACATCGTTAAGGTTAGTAATACCGTTTTTAATTTCAGTAAATTCAGATAGAAGACCGGTCATAAATCCTTTATCCGCAACAGGATCAATCAGATACTCCATAAGGTCAGTACCTGCTGCATCCATTTGCTTGTAAGTCATAGTTGACTTAACACCACCTAGATCTCGATTAACGTCAAACTTACCAGCAGCAACCATCTCGTCTTTAATCATATTGACAAGAGTACGACGAGTAAGTTCTTCAGCTTTCAGACCGAAGTTACGTCCAGCTTCACTGACCATGTTACGAACACGACCATAATAACTGTTAGAGTTATTGAGAATCTCAGCGTTGTCACGCATAGCCCCACGAGTAGCGTCAGGACCAACGGTAATGATGCTTTCCTCTGCAGCGTCAAACTGATCAGAGTTTCTTAGCATCAACGGTTCATCCATTGCAGGATTAATGTCATCTGCTAGTCTAGAAACTTCTTCCATTTGTTCCGTACGACGAAGCATAGAACGTGCGTATTTAGCAGAAGCAACATCTACTGCTTCATATACATCATCATTCCGACCCTCAGCTTTTGCTAGATCTTCTAATGTTTCATTAGCAATAAGCTCTTTATTAGCAGCTTCGTCAAGCTGTTTTTGATAATCTATAGCCTTAGCATCTTTAGCAAGTACCTCAAGTGTATCGTTAAAGTTACGCTTGTTCTTCATGAAAGTGCTAAAAATTGGCATAAATTCACCAAGCACTGACAAGTAAACACCTTCCAATATCTGTTTTCTACGAATATCATCCGCTCCATCAGTAGGCAGTACGGCTATATTGTCGGGAATAAGCCATTTCCAGTTGTCATCTACCTTGTTTCTAACAAGACTTGCTAGGTTTTCACCCTCTGCATTAAGATCGTTAATAGAGTCTACAAACACACCAGCACCAACAGGGATGCCAGATTTTGCTATAAGACTAAATAGTTTATCTCTACCGAGTTTATTTAACAGTTCAGCTGCTTTAGGGGTTGCACCACGTAGGCTGCTGCCAGCTATTGCTCCGGTAAGCATCTGACCACGAGTACCAAGCTGCTTCAGGATGCTGCTAGTAAAACCGGTAGGACCAATAAAGGACCATAGGTTACGCCACAGCTGGGCTCCTTGGTGTTGGTATTCAGGGATGTCTGGCATTAAACTGCCAACTTCAGGAGCAGCCCATTCAGTAAACTGTTGGACAAAATCATAAAGACCGACAGCACCAGCGCTAGCCATGTCTTTAATATCTCCACCATAGCTACCCAGACCCTCTAGAAGGCTTTCGTTTGGATCACCGCTACCATAGATAAAGCCAGCACCAGAACCAGGCGCTGTAGGGTCAAACCCTTGTTGTGGTTGTTCCTGCTGTGGTTCAGGTGGGACAACTTCTGCACCCTCTGTAGGTGCGTTTGCATCAGGTGTAACAGCGGTCTGAGGTTCAACAAGCTCTTCCGACTGAACACCTACAATAGGCATAGTTGGTTCAAAACTATCCTCTTCAAATGTTGTGTAAGTCATTATTCAATCGTAAAGTTTTTTAACCAATCAATGTTTTGCTGTTCACCCAACAACCTAAAGCGTCGTTGTGCTTCTTCTCGACCATATTTACTAATGGCTTTTCCAACTTCTTGCATAAAAAACTCTTGGTTTTGAGCAGCTGGATCTGTAATTAATTCAAGGAGTCCAGCATTGCTTGCAGTGCCAGTAGTATCAGCAGAGAAACCAGTTCCTTGTTGTGCATCAGCTTGTTGGTTTCCAGTATTTCCAGGAGTTGTGTTAAAACGAGGAGTTGCTAAAGCCATCTGTTGTGCAGCTCTACGCTGTGCAGCACCAGTGGTGTTTTGCATCTTAGCATCAATAGCTCGGTAGAATTGATCTTCATCAAACGTCTCCTGCATTGTAGGATTGTCTAGCAAATTGTTAAATACAAGATCCTTTCCAGTAAGAGTTTTAACAGCCGTTCTAGCCAGCTGTAGTGGGTTACCACCAGTTACCCATTGAGTTAAATATTTAAATCGTTGAGGCAGTGGTTTACCAGCAAACGCTAGTTCGTAAGCTTCTTCAGCTTCTTGTACAGTAATTAAACCTTGCAACAGCTCAGCATCTTTAAAGGCACGAGCGTAAGCAGTACCGTTCTGACCGTACTTAGCAATCGCTTGTTGTTGAAAATTACGCAGACGTTCACCACTCTGTACACTTAATTTTTCAATCTCTGCAGATGACAGAAGTACAGACTTACCGGCTGGGTTTACAGTTGCATAACGGTTAATGTTAACGTAGTTACCTTTGTCATAGAATAGCTGACTCTGTGGGTTAGCACGTTCTCCTCTAAACCAAGCTTTGGTTGCTTCAAATTCTTGTAACAACACTTCTTGAGTCATCTCTTCACCGTTTGCCATACGCAAACCAAGACGCCTTTCGTAGTCTTTTTGTACAAGAGCTGGTACACGAATAGCAGAAACACTAGCAGCTTTACCATTTACATCGTATTTTAGATCACCACCGTTGATTTGACCAGCAGTTCCACCAGGAGTAGCTGCATTAGAGAACAAGAAAGCTTTCAACTCATCATTTTTTTGTTTAACGTTTGGATCTGTAAACAGTTTACCGTTACGTGCATTAGCTTCGCGGTATCGGTCATACAACCCTTCAAAATTAATCAAACGAGCTTGTAACGTACCCTCTGGAATGTACAAACCTTGGCGAATAATTACATTGTCAAAGTGCTCCTGCAGTGTGTCTCGATGAATAGATTCTACACTACGACCATTTTCAATATCGTCTAGTAATTTAGAAGTGTGAGTAGGATCTTCTAGTCTTATTTTATCTCTAAATTGTTGAATTGTAGCTTTGTCAGGAATCTGACCTTCTACAAACACCTGCCTTGCAACCTGCTGTTCTATAATTTTAATGTTTTGCTTTGCAGTTTTCTCTTTGCTAGTTACAAACTTTTCGTTGGCACCATTGATGTGGTTTTTAAGTTCCGTAAACATAGTGCTACGGTATTCAGCATTACTGGGAAGACCCTCACCAGCAGACTGACGACCCCATTCTAGCAGGTTAGTTAGTGTATAATCACCAGCTGTAATACCCTGCTTAATATGCTTTGTCATAATATCCAAAGCTTTAGGGTAACCTGCTTTACCAGGATCTCCGTTTGCTTTGTTGTTCTGTGCAAGCCGGTCCAATGTCAATGCGAAATCAGCACCACCACGGAAAGCCATAATAGATTGAGCTTCTACATGAGAGCTTTGTACTGCATTAACATTTTTAGTTAATTGAGTTTTTAACTTTATACGATCTTTACGAACAGTGTCCCTAAACTCTTGAACAATCTCAGGAGGGTCATTAGCAAACAACCGCTCCATCTGCACGTCATATGCCCTCAGAACAGCGTTAATTTCCTCTGGACGTGTGACGCTACCAACGTCTAATTCACGCACCCCCTCGGGGCTTGTAGCGTCCGGTACGGTGATTTTAAATCCACTGTTCTGGAAATCAGTAAAACCAGACTTGTATTTTTTAGCAAGCAGGTCAGCTTTAGCAGAAGCAACACGCCGCTTCATGCCAAGATCGTAAGAGAATAAATTACTTACTAGGTTAGCAGAAGCCTCTGGGTTGTTCTCTAGTGATTTGATAATGGGTTTGGAGAAATTCTCCTCCATTGCCTCAATACCACCATCTATTTCAGCAAGGCGTACTTGACGACCAGCTTCATCTTTTGCTTGTTGGGTACGGAAGTTTTCAAAAGCTTCTTGACCCTGCTCGATCATAGCGTTGAGAGATGACGAAAAAGGTGCCAACTTAGACAAAAATGTATCAGCTAGATCTTTACCTTTTTGAACAGTAATAGCTTGATCGTTTTCCATTTTAGCAGCAGCACGATCTAAAGTGTACTGTGCTTCTAACGCTTGCATTTCTTGTTTGGCAGCTTGAGCAGCTTGCGCGGACGTATCCGGCATCTGTTGCAGCTTCAAAGTGCCATCAAATTTTTCTTTCTTAAACGGAGCCTTAGCCCCGAAAATAGTTTTTTGAATAGCCATTCATGAAAGCCTGTTGTTTATGTAAACATACCTTTAATCCAATCCATACCACCAACTTCCATAAATCCAGCAATACCACCTTCAAGCAGGGTTGGTCCCATATCGTCAAAGCCAAAGCTTTGTGACTTGAGATTGTCAGGTGTTTCGTATGCTGGGATTGCAGGCATAGTTGGGTAATCCATTAGTATTGGTTTGTTTTTTACTTGTGCATACATGGCATCACGTTTAGCGTTACCTTGCATATCCAGTTTGTCAATATCCCTTAGGATACTTCCAATAGCTCCTGCAGCTGCACCTTGCCTTCTACTTGTTGCACTGAGATAACCGCCAAGATAGTTCTTCATTTGCGTTAATTGAGCTGACCCACTTGTAATACCGGCTGCAGCAAGTTGTCCTCCACCTTGGATGAAACCTTTCATTAGATCAAGGTTATCTTCCATGAAACTTGCAACTTCTGCACCAGCGTTTAGTTGAGCCGCTTCGTAAGCAAATGCTTCTTCTTTTTGTAACAGTGCAATATTAGCGTCATACCTTTCGACTCTTGAATTGTGTTGAGCAACGAGTCCTCTGTTGTATGCGTCTGTTTTATTGTATTGGTTTTGATAAGATGCTTTTAGCTGTTCGGCTTTAAACCGATGAGCCATGCGTGCTTGTTTACGTTGAGAAGCACGTTGTCTGTTTGCTTTGTCGTTAGCAAATAAACCTTCTAAAAGTTTAGGAGCAGCGGTCAGTGCCATAGAAATGCCACCGGTTGCAAGCGTTGCTCCTAAGCCACCAGCTGCACCAGCTCCTGTTAATGCTTTAATACCAAATGATCCTCCTATATCAGCAGCTCCTTTGGCAAATGGTCCAGAATACATTACGCCCTCCTATAGTAATTAGTAGCGTATCGACCTTCCCAGTTAATAGACTCTACGGTCGCTGGGAATGCTGTATTACTTTCAATAGTAATAGTTGTGTTATGGTTCCGTTGATACACCGGTACGTGGTGTACAGCACTTTCTGTCATGTTCACACTGTTAAGATTGTATTGACCAACAGGTGTGACAGTTAACGTACTGGTCCTTACGGGGATACCAATAATATTAATTTTATAGTCAATCGGACCTGTAAGTCCAGTTTTTACTTTAAGTTTATGAATTATCAATTCTGCTTCTACATCAGCGTCAACTTGTTCTTGACGTGCTTGTTTGTAGTAGATACGTGGCAGTTCTACAGACATGTTATATTTATAACCAATAAACACATCAGAACCACGCCAGTCACCATCTACTTCTACATACCTACCGTGTGTTGCATCTGTACCCTCAGTCAGTGTAACAGTATCCTCGTCGAATACCTGTGACCGATTGCTATACATCACAATCACTAACTTCTTATCGCTAAGTTTATTTAGCGGTAGGAAGACTCTAGTTTTGTTTTCAAACGTGCCGCTAACAATACCACGGTAGATAAAGAATGGTTTGTCATCATACAAATCTAACACAAGGTCAGTTTTCTTACCACTCTCTAGTGTTAACACACCATCTGTAGAACTTTGTGCTACATCAAACGACACAACAGCTGTTTGGCTTTGGTTTGTTTTAACGATACAATGGAACTCGTTACCGTCAAAGAATTGATGCAATAGAGTTCCAGGTAGTTCCCATTTATACCAAGATCGGCTAAGCTCTTGTCCTCCCATACGAAGGTAACTAAAGTGGAACAAAGTTGTTTCACCAATGGTACCAAACGAAACAAGTCCAACGTCAGGTGAACCTACAATAGAGTTTACAGTAGTAGGTACCAGTTCTGGAACTGTCCGTGTCTGTTCTACACTTTGTGGGGGTTCAAGTGCATTTACTTTTAGTAGTTCAAAGAGCTTAGTAGTGCTCTGTGTTTTAGATACAAAAGCAGTAGTAGAGCCAAGGCTAATAGCTGGGTTCCCTATATCTGCTTCAAAACCTGCTACCTTGTTAATTTTAGCAGTAGTAGGAGATAGGATGTCAGAGTCAGTAGCCAGTAGGTATTGACCAGTCTTACCGTACAACAGCAGACCAGCAGTTTCTTGGCTTACATAATTTAGACTTGGGCTGTCACTGTCAGATACAGAGATGTCAATGGGGTCATCATCACCAGAAGCTACAGCAGATTTAACAAAGAAATTGAAGAACTCACCAGCACGACTCAAGCTAACATGATCTTCCGTAAGGAATCCAAGACGGTTACGGTAGACAAACATGTCCTTGATGTACTTGTTAACGCCACCAGAAAGTGTTACAAAACTAGGTGTAGGGTTAGTAACCTCATCACCTACTAAACGGTCCTCCCATCCAGTCCAAGGACCAAAGGAGAAACTACCGTTAGCGTTTACAGTCAATGCGTGTGGTAGTGTGTTTTTATCAAGAACAGTTTTAAGACCAAATCCATTGGTTTCTACCCAAGTACCGGTACTGTAATCGTTACCATCTTCTGTTTCAAATACAAGGTACATATCATCAGCATTGACATCAAGGCTGTTAATAACTTTTACTTTGTAGTTGTTACGAAGTTGTAAAGGTAGATCTGATACACGGTTTACATCATGACGCAATGTGCTGATAGAATTATCAGTAGGACCAGAAACAGTCAGTTCAAACTCACGAGTATTTAGAGCACCTTTGGTTTTAATGTAAATACCATTACCAGATTGCTCAAAATCAAAGTTTGTACCAAAGTCTGAATAGGCACTTGTAAATGATGTATTAAGTAAAGTACGAAGTTCAGCAACTGTGTTATTACTTGAACTATGTGTAGCTGTTCCAGTAATCGTACCACTACTACCAAATGAGGTATCTACGTTACCACTACCATCTGCCAGAAGCAAAGTAATACTAACTGTAAAATCACCGTCACTGAGAACTTTAAAAAATACAAAACCTTCTGTAAAATCCTCAGCAGTGGTAGTAGCACTAGTGTACTGTACAGCTTTCTTAGGATTAAGAACAAATACAGTATCTTGAAATTGAAATATTTTTACTTCAGAAAGGTCAACCTTGGCACCTGAAACAGAGCTAGTGTCATCCCTGAAGTAATTATCAGTGCCGTTAATAGGTTGGATGGTAGTATTAAAGGTTGGGTAGTTGTTATCAGTATCTGTTACTTCTGTGTTGTATGTTGTAACTAAAGTATCGTATGCTGTTTGTGCAGTGTTGTAAGTAGTTGTAGGAGTACCACCTAGGTCAGCTTCATCTTCGTCAGTAGCTTTGTCAACCTTGAGCAGCTCATACAGTTCGTATCCAGTCGGAAAAGCATCCATCAATATAGGATACTCGGATGTTTTTTCTACACCCTTTTTATAAGCAATAGCTGCATCACTACCTTCACGAAACTCACCAGTTTTAAAGATAACATCTCCTACTGTAGTGTCAGTAGTATAGAGGGTACCAGTCATTGTGTTACCGGCTCGGATGTAATCCTCGTTACCAGCAGCATCTACCAATACAGCAGAGTTAACAAACTGTTTAACATTACCGTTGGTGTATGTAGTATCAATAGCAAATAGGTCAGTCAGCTGATCTTCAGTTTTCTGATACTCAGTATAATAAGCTTTCTGTGCTGTTTGGAATGTAGTAAGTCCAGTAATTTTTGCGTTAAGATCTGCGACTTCGTTATCAATGTGGCCTTGTAATGTATTCCATGCACCGCTACTGATGTAACTACTTTGCATGTAATTGTCTAAGTTGACAGCACGTGGAACACCGCTGTCTTTAAACCACATGTTAATGCTCAACCAATGTTTATCAGTGGCAGCATTATTAGAGTAAGAAAAATCATTGATCTGTCCAACGTATGGTACACCATCAATGTTAATATTAAACCACTTCTCTGTGGCTCCGTAGTACCTCGTTACGGCGCTTTGACCAGCCGGTACGGCCAGACTACCACCTGGGGTAGCAGCACGCCTTAGAGGGGCTTCTAGCTTTGCTCCAGGGCGTTTCATCAAACCCAGAGCATACTCGGGAAATGCGTTCACGCAGTCACGTACTTCTCCGGGAAATTTTTTAACATCTGGTTGCTGGCTAATGCCACGCAACAGGTTCGGTATCTTCTGGGTTAATGTCGTCATCGTGCAAGTGCTTTAAACGGTTGGTAGCTGCTGTAGTAATTTCCATTATCATTCCAACCAAACATAGAATAGTCACCCTGGCGGGTTTCATATTCCATCAAAGCAGCTTTGGTTTGCTCCTCGTCAATCGCAAGTATCCTAATTAGATCGGAGTTACCAACCAATTTAGTTGCGACTTTACGGGCAGATTTAGCAATGACGTGTGCTTGGAAAGCGTATGGTAAATTATTAAACTGGTAGAAATAGACAACATCACAGTGGAGGTGATCGCCAGTACCAAGGATTGTTGCCGGAAATTTAAAGGCATCTCTATTGTCGTGCTTGTGGTGGTACTTGTCATAGAGCTTACCATCTTTTACAATAATAGCAAAGTTATCTAGATGGGCTTCTCTGTTAGCATCAATCTGTAGAATATCATCTGCAACAGGAATCTCTTCAGAGCTGTTGGGTGTAAATTCTACATCATGTTCTGTATTGAAGTACCACCCTTCTGATTGTACTTCTCTGCTTACATCTCTTAGAGTCTGCAAGACTGTATACACTTCTGGGTTTTGTAGATCCAAAGTGGTGACAGGGGCCTGTCCCACAGCACTTAGTATTTGATTAACTGCATCCAGTTCGGTGGACACTGCTTTATTAGGATTAGGCATGTCGTATAGATATAAAAAAAGGGAGCCCCCGGTTAAGGAGACTCCCAATGAGTAAAACAAAAAAATTATCAAGCGATGTCGATAACTTCGTTTTGAGAAGTAGAACCGGTACGTGCGGCAAGCTCGGAGGAAGCCGAGATAGTACCAGGAGTACCTTGAGTACCAGTGCGTCCACCTGCAGTCAGGGAGATAGCGCCAGCACAGTTCAGGTCAGAGCAACCCATAGCGAGACGGGACACGATCAGGTCACCCTGATACATGACACTCACGTCACCGTTAGTGGTTTGAACTTCAGGACCGATAGCTTCGACCACACCCACAGCATCGCGGTTGTAGATCAGAGCTTGCAGAGAACGGTTGTCAGCATCTGCGCCGGAGGAACCACCATAGGTGTTGTTCTCACCGCTCACTGCTGCATCAAAAGTGTTAGGCATGTTGTTGGTTTTCAAAATACGAATACCAGCAATGCTGTACACACCTTTGCCGCTTTGCAGGGAATCACCAATCTCATCACGGTTGATCAGGTCATTGCTGTCAACGGTGCGGAGCAATTGATAATAACTGGATGGCGACATAACAGCCACACGTCCGTCAGCAGGCACGTTAGTCTCATCCATACGCTGAGCAGCGCGGAAGAAACCTTCGACCAACTTGTCAGCGTGGGTAGATTGACCAGCGCGAGCAGCGAAGCCAATCTCAATCTCGGTGCCACAGTTAACATTGGTGCCAGTAGAAGCAGCAACGTTGCCAGGCTGGCGAGCAGCGCGGGCGATAGCACGGAAGATGTTCGAGTCATATTTATTGGCGAGAGCATAGCCCAATTTACGGGCGATTTCTCCGCGCAAATCATAATGAGCAAGAACTTCGTCAAGATCATAAACGAAAGTAGAAGCGACCAGCAGGTCATCCATGATGATCGTCTTTTCTGCCACGGCCAGTTTGTTGGAGGTAGAACCGCCTTCAGTGGTAGCACCAAGGATGGGCTTACCAGGCTCATGGTAGTAACTTTCGAGACCGCCCGTGAAGATGAACTGCATTGATTTGCCGTTCTTCAGGGTGCGACGCATAACAGTGTCGCGTGCGATCGTTTGGTTCTGGTAAGCTTTAAACAGCTCACCGCTAAATAGTTTCAGATAAGTTGCGTACTTATCAGAAATAGTTTGTACACCAGCAGGGTACGTAGTCGTCAGCGATCCATCATGGGTACCGCCAAACGACCCAAAATTCATATCAGCCATTGATATTGTTAATGAGAAGGTTTACGTTTACCTTCAAGCGCTTGAAGTATTCAATTTGTATTGTGGTCTATCCCACCGTCTAGACGGCAGCAAGGTATCCGCGTACGGGCTTGATGCCAATGAAGGGAGGGTCCGACTCTGAGGTGCCCTCCCAACTATTAAATTAAATCTCCGCCACTAAATAAATTAGAGGATTGTTCCTGTTGACGAATTGATTTTTGTTGATCAATAAAGTCTTGGACTCTACGAGCTTCAGTAGCCCGTCGATCATAATGCTCAGAACCAGTAGCTGGCCTGAGGTAATCACGTGTCAACATAAAGGAAGCATCCTCTGGTGTCATAGCACGGTCAGGTTGTTCAAAGGCTCTGGTAAATCCAGACAATGAATTGCCGTTACCAAATTCATCATGGTAACCAGCATACTCTTGAGCCATATAGAGGAGTTGCCAAGCGAGTTCGTTTGGGTTACCTCCTGCATTCAGGTGACGTTCACGTGCAGCATCATATGCTTGACGCCGCCACCCGGTATACTGTAATGCACCACGGCCAGCACCAGATCCTCTCTCTACTACATCTAGTTGAGAAAGGTCTGCGCTGCCGGATTCGACAATCATTGATCCTAACAAACCTGAAGCCATCTCTGAGCTGAGTGGGCGTGGGATTGCTCCTCCCGAATCACGCACAACTTGCGTCGATGTCAAGTACCTATGGGCTTGAAGGATGTTCTTATATTGAAGATGTTGTGCGATCTCTGGTGGGATTTGCATTTGTTGCTCAGGCATGGCTATAATAAATTCAATCAATGTTTTTTGAGTAAGTAAGCAACGCCGCGATACTTCAGCTTGGCTTGCTTGCTAGCAGCCACTTGCTCTTTAACGCGAGCTTGCAGTTCAACATTAGGCATGTTAATCTCCAGTTGTGAAGTATCACACCCCCGTTCCATGGTGTGAGTGTTATGCGTCCAGCATGTAAGTCTCTTCTAAGAGTACACGTTGCAGACTATCTTTTAAATACTCGTAGTATTGCTGCTCCACTGGTTCTCCACCTGGCCAGTTTTTATGGGCAAAGGTGACAGCCTTGTGAAGCATCCGTAAAGAGGTGACTGTAAATTGTAGCTCGTAGATGTTATCTTCCATGTTGGATGAACGTACGTTACTTAAAATTTGTACTTAAGACCAGCCTTAGTACCAACGCCGAGGCCCTCTAGCTCCATACCTTCTTTGGTAGCAGCAGAGACTTCACCGTATGCGCTGAGACGCTTAGTGACTTTGAACTTCATACCGGTTTTACCAGAGGTAGCACCGACTTGCTCAGCATTATCAGGGAAACGTACTTGAGGACCGCCTTGGATATACCAAGTAGCGCTGTCACCAAGTTTGTTCTCATAGCCCAGATGTGTTTCAAGAGTGGCAGATTTGTAATCTTCACCAGACCATTTCTGCTTTGCTTCAACGTTTACATAAGGACCAGCTGCAACGGGAGCAGCAAAGGCGAGAGTAGAGATAATAAGGAGGGTGTTTTTCATTTCTTTTTGTTGTTGTAATTAGATTTCTTAGTTCCTTTAGCTTTAGCTGCAGCTTTCATCCCCGCTGCAGTGTAGGGAAATTTTTTACCGTTAACTTTAGGCATTAGCTTTTTGCAGTGCGAGCAGCTGCTTTGAAGTTAGCAGCGGTGGGCCGACCTTTCTGGCCGGGGCGCTTTGGTTTCTTACCCTTGAGTCGGGCAAGGTGGATGTTCCTGTACAAGCCAGGCTTCATCTGTTCCAAGCGTTTAATTTTTGCGGCTTTTGATTTTGCCATCTAGCATTTCCATTTACGAAGTGCAAGTGCCTTTCTGGTAGGTTTACCATTCTTACGCATCGGTCCCTTCACTCCACTCATACGAGCACAGAAGGAACGCTTACGTCCTTTTGCTTTTTTAGTTTTAGGATTAGGTGCAGGAGGTTTTAGGTTGGCTCCTTCTTTCCTTTTAAAGTAGCGTCGCCCAGCGGCAGTCAAACCACCGCTAGGACTTTTGTGTTCTTTTCTCACCAGATGCCTGGGATAAGTTGACCGGTCACTGCGTACGATCCAATCGCAGCAATGACACCGAGCATAGCCAAACGCCCGTTAAGGCGCTCGGCTTTCTCGTTATGGGGAACAGAGTTTTCGTCGATGTACATACGTGGTTCAGTGGGCCAGATTTGAGTGTCGTTCATTAACCGATAGCGGGTGAGGTAAGTGCAACAGGAGTGGACTCAGCAGCAGCCAAGTCAAGTGGAAAGTTGTGAGCATTACGTTCGTGCATGACTTCCATACCCAGACCTTGACGATTTAAGATGTCAGCCCAGGTATTGATTACGCGACCTTGTGAATCCTGAATAGATTGGTTAAAGTTAAAACCATTCAGGTTGAAGGCCATAGTGCTTACTCCCAAAGAAGTAAACCAAATGCCAATAACAGGCCAAGCAGCCAGAAAGAAATGAAGACTGCGAGAGTTATTGAAGCTGGCATATTGAAAAATGAGTCGGCCAAAGTATCCATGAGCTGCGACAATGTTGTAGGTTTCTTCTTCTTGTCCAAACTTATAACCTTGGTTTTGACTTACATTCTCAGTCGTTTCGCGAACCAGCGAACTGGTGACAAGAGAACCGTGCATAGCAGAGAACAGAGAACCACCAAAGACACCAGCCACTCCCATCATGTGGAAGGGGTGCATAAGGATGTTGTGCTCTGCTTGGAAAACCAGCATGTAGTTGAAGGTACCCGAGATTCCCAACGGCATTCCGTCAGAGAAACTGCCTTGTCCAAAAGGATAGACAAGGAATACAGCTGTTGCAGCAGCCACTGGTGCGGAGTATGCGACAAAGATCCAGGGCCTCATTCCGAGTCTGTAACTAAGTTCCCATTCACGTCCCATGTAAGCGAAGACACCGATAAGGAAGTGGAACACAACAAGCTGGTAGGGTCCACCGTTGTATAGCCATTCGTCGAGTGAGAATGAGTCCCAGATTGGGTAGAAATGTAGTCCGATTGCGTTGGAGCTAGGTACGACTGCTCCTGAGATGATGTTGTTTCCATAGAGTAGAGACCCTGCAACGGGTTCACGGATGCCGTCGATGTCAACGGGAGGTGCTGCAATGAATGCAACGATAAAACAAGTGGTTGCTGCCAGTAGACAAGGAATCATGAGGACACCGAAGTGCCCTACATAAAGCCGGTTCTCAGTGCTGCTAACCCACTCAACATATTTGTCCCAAATAGACTTGGGACGAGTAAGTGCGATAGTAGCTGCCATTAAATTTTAGAATTGTAGGTTTGGTGAATTTGCCAGCTTAGTCATAACATCGTTACGATAGGCTGGGTCAGTGTCATAACGTGGATCATTCATATCACGAATCATCTCTGCTTGACTGCGGTACGAATCCGTCATCTTAGCTGAACGACCTTGGATCGTTTGACCCTCTTGGCCGTTAGCATCGGTGTACCGTTTTGCCATGGCTTCAACAGCCATGTTAATTTGGAAAGGATTAGCTGACTCAACGATTGCATCAAAGGCTTCGATGTCAGATTTAGGTAGGTTTTGAACAGCCCAATTCATAATCTGTTGGTACTGCTCCTTACCTCCTACACTGTTCATCATACCATCTACTTGCTCTTGTGTCAAGTCTGGTCCTTCACCACCTTCTGCTTGTGGAACCTCTTCTGAGTTTTCAAAGAAAGCTTTGATAAGGTCTTCCTTGGAAACATTCTCAAACGCACTTGCGTCAAAATTTTTGTCAGAAGTATAGGACTCATATGCTTTTGCAAGCTGGTCACTCACATCAGAAGTTGCTTGCTGGTTAGGTTGTCCTTCACCCATCCGCTTCTGAAGCTCCAGGTAACCCCGTTCGAGCTCCTCAGCAGATTTATACTTACCAGCAAGTAAGTTTTGTTGTTCTTGTTGTAGTGATTCACCAATTGCTAGAGAGTCTTTCTCTTCAGCAGATAGTGATTCTACAACTTCGGTAGGTTGACTACCATCATATTGAAGTGTATTTGCCATTACAATGGGGGTGCTTTGATACGTCGATTAAAAGTAATTTTACCCTTAGCATTTCGGATAAACGGTGGCTCTTCTTTTGGAGCTTCTTGTTTAACCTCAGACTGAGAGGTCGTCTTCTTCGGGGGCTGCCTCTTCGGGCGGCGGTTGGAGGTTGGCATTTTTACTAGGATCTAGTGCGGGAGCTTTCATAATTTGACCAGCTTGTTGCATCATCATCTGTTGCTGTTGCTGTTCTTGAGCTGCCATCTGTTCTTGCTGTTGCTGCTCCATAGACTTGACGAGGTTAAGAACGTCAATACCTTGTGCTGCTGCCAAACGTTTGATAGCTTCATCAGGGTTAACGTACTGCATCAATGCTTCAGGTCCAAGTGTCTGAGCAACTGTACCAAGGAACATCGTTAACGATTCCCTATCCTGACCACGACCAAGACTGTTAATACCAGCAACAATAGTCGGGTTAACAATATCTTTGGGGTAACGTGGTAGCTCGCCAGTTCGTTGTAGAACCAGGAGCTTTCGGTTGAGGTATGGTACAAGGAACTCTACAGTAAGAAGGGAGAACAGTCCGCCAAGTTGGGATTCGAGTTCGAGTTGAGTGAGTCGAATCTCTTCAGCTGTGACGCGTTCTGCATTACGCGGGTTCATAACAAGGAACGCTTCTAACAATCGACGTTCGTATTGTCCAATCATACTGGCAGCAGTTGCAAAGTCGGCTTGTTTACCAACCTGCACTACACCAATATCATCCGGTCGCCCTTGAATAATAGCACCGTTGCCAGCAGCCGCGAGCGACTGGGGCTTGGTGGTGCTGCTTGGGGCAACCGTGAACACTACCTTAGCAGCTGCAGCGCTGCCCTCGACCAGGGCTTGTGACAGTGCGTCAAGTGACTTGAAGTCTCCTAAGAATTCTGAGACTCGTCCGCGACCGTAGTTCTCACCATCAACAGTATTGAAGCGAAGAACCAGCCAGGGGCTAGCATCTTTAGGAGCTTTACTTTCACTACCAGGAATCACAGTGTTGTTAACTTCCTGATACCACAACCAGCGGTTACCATCCAGGCGGACGTGTGTAAACACTTCACACTCTTTTTCGTAAGAGTCACCATCGGAATCACCGGTCATGTTTTGCTCTTTCATTTTTGTGACAAAACCTTGAGGGAGCAAATCCTCGTGAATTAATTCTTTTGTAACAATCTCAACTACGTTACCGTTACCGTCTCTGTCTACGACATAGCGGTTAAGTGGATAGTGTTTGACACCATCCTTACCCATAAACAAGAGAGCGTTACCGCCGACAACAAGATGTTTGATAGCTTGGTGAACAGTGACACGATCACTGGATGCAGCGATGCTGTCCATCACCATGCGTTCCATCTTAGCAAAACTCAGATCAAGTTCAGATCGCACTTCAGCTGGCAGCTCTTCGCCAAGCTTGTCGTCACGAATTTGAAACTTAAAAAATGTAGTCTGTGGTGGTAGCAATGCAAGCATAAGTTTACTTGCTAAAGTCACCACACACTTGGCGCCTACGCTTTGCCAAGGTGTTTTTAGATTCTTGTATGAGGGACGGGATTCGTCTCTTGTAACTAGGTAAGGTAGAGTCAACCTCGCACACTCAACCGCTTCGTCTAGAAATTGTGACCGGTAAGATGACAGTCGATTGTATCTAGAGCTTGCGTGCATTATGCTAAGTTAATAGATGAACCGTAGGGTGTAGCGGATCGACCGCCTTGTGGTCCCATGTAGGGGCCAGCTTGTAATTGATTAGAGGCACGAACTCCTTGATCCATTGCCATCTGTTGGGTGCGAGATCTACGACTACGGACACCTGAATCACCAGCTGCAAGTGTAGATTGTAAAGTTTTAGGTTGGGATTGTGGTCTTAGCAGGGCTGCCATACGTGATGCTTGAGCTTGTTGAGCTTGCATCATCTGCTGTTGCAGTTGACGTTGCCGGTACTGAGCCAGCATAGTTTGACCCTGTGAGATTGCATTTTGTAGGAATGATGTACGTCTACCACCTCCACCTTTACCACTAAAGGCTGGCACACCCATCCCCATTTGGCCATAGATAGCAGCAGCTTGATTAAATAGTGCTGTGTTTTGTGCGGCTCTTTGATTTGCCATAATTAAAGTTGTTCTTCTTCAAGACGTTGTTTAATCCAGTCGATGACTGAACGTTGTCCAGACCTGTACATAATAGTAGACATACTGTCGCCGGGTCCAGGATTTGTGGGTGGGAATGTTTCATCAGCTTGAGTAATCAGAGACCTAGCGGTCATACCATATGCTTCAAGCGTATTGAGGGAGATTGACATTGGAGTGTTCAAAGAATGCAGGCATACGAGCCCGCTGTGTTTCTAGAAGGCCTTCTGCTTTCCCTGCATACATTAGGGAATCGCTTTGATCGAGCCAAAATTTTTT
>Ga0209992_10002015_pt1 | contig 19673 bp, 17 predicted proteins | sample 2SBtaG_2_FD_182564 | JGI IMG/M metagenome (GOLD analysis project Ga0209992, IMG submission 182564) | Deep subsurface microbial communities from Kolumbo volcano to uncover new lineages of life (NeLLi) - 2SBTROV12_ACTIVE470 metaG (SPAdes)... | ecosystem: Environmental > Aquatic > Marine >... | reverse complement strand
CGATGTAGGATTTGAAGTGTCTGTTTCCAGACCAGATGAAGTCTGACTCGAAACGAACGGAGGCTTTGTTGCCTTTCAGGTCCACAGATGAGAGTCTGATTCCATACACGACACAGAACACGAGTCTATTGGCCTCGTGGAAAAAGTGGCGGTAAGCCGACTGACGAGACTTCGTGTTTGGCCTGAACTTGGAAGCCAGGGCCTTTCCGAATGATGTAGCAATAGAGGGCATTGACGAGGAATCAATTATTTCACTACTTCGGTAATCGGCAATTTTATTTTTTTCTTTATGCCGTTTTAGGGGCAAAAACGTACGTAGAACCACGTACTTTTGGCGTTTTTACACCCATTTTCTCGATTTCATCGCCTCCTTTCCCGGCTTCAGACTATGGAACCGGACAGCGCTGCTGCGGTTTGGAAGGCTCGCGAAATCAGACGACTGAATGCTCCTACACTCTATTCTTTTTCTCCTCGGCCTCGGCATCCTGTATCTGGGTGCGGATTGGCTGATTGAAGGAGCGTCTGAGGTGGCCAAGCGATTTGGCATCCGCCCGCTGGTTATTGGCCTCACGATCGTCGCACTGGGAACGTCGCTTCCCGAGTTCCTGCTGAACTTCTTTGCCGTCATAAAGGGAGAAGATGGGTTGGCTATTGGAAACATTATCGGGTCAAACATTGCAAACATCGCCCTGATACTGGGGGTCAGCTCTGCGATCATGCCCCTGACGGTAGACAAAGAGGTCTTGCAAAAGGAATATCCCATGATGCTGGCGGTCACGGGTCTCTTCTACCTTTTGGCGCTGGATGGATTGATTTCCCGCATTGATGGTTTCATCTTGGTTGCGGGTCTGGTCGCGTTCATCGCATACATATTTCGAACGTCCACTCGAGTTGAAGGAACGAATTCTGACGCGTCCGAAGGGCAAAATGGCGATTCTGAAATAGAAGCGGAGAGTGGCGCAGGGCTAAAGGGCCTGTTGAACAGTCCACGACTGGCCCCCTGGATCCGAATACTTCTCATTCTTGGAGGTATGGCTGCGCTAACGGTTGGAGCGCGACTGATGGTGGATTCCGCCATCGGTATTGCAACGATTCTCCAGATTGCGCCCATACTCATTGGCCTCACGATCGTTGCCATTGGCACGAGTCTGCCAGAGCTCGCCGCCAGTTTAATGTGCGCCATTCGCAAGGAAAGCGACATGTCAGTCGGCAATATTCTGGGAAGCAACATGCTGAACATTTTGTTCGTAGTGGGTCTGGTCGCGATGATACGGCCTATGACCGTGGAACCCGATTCTATCTCTATGCACATTCCCGTCATGATACTGTTCTCGCTGATGCTCTGGCCTCTGGCCCGGAGGAAGTATTTCCTCTCCAGGTTCAACGGGATCTTTCTTTTGGCAGGGTTTGTCGCTTATCTGGTCTGGCTCATTTATCCCAATTTGTAAGAGCATTCTTGAATCTCTCCTTCGGACACTCACCCTGGATTCTGACGTTTTGCGTGCTTGTAGCCGCAGGTGCAGCGTGGTGGACCTATCGTTCGACGATCCCGGACATAGAACCGGCCAAACGAATACTGCTGGGCGTTTTGAGATTTGTCTCTCTGGCAATCATTCTCATCCTGCTCTTTGAGCCTCTCCTTCAGCGCTCGAGCACAGTACAGACCGAGCCGGTTGTGGCGGTCCTGATTGACAATTCGGAAAGCATGGCGCTGGCGGACTCTCTCACCGAAGGAGTGTCTCGGTCAACTGCGGAAATTCTGGCTGACATTGAAGTGCAAACGCGTGGTCTTGAAACGCGCGTATTCACCTTCGGCGAGCAACTCACAAGTGCAGATTCTCTGACAGCCGTCTCTCTCGATCAAAGTCGGACTGACATATCAGGCTCTCTTTCAGAGGTAGCGGATCTTCTGTCCGACGAACATTTCGGAGCGCTTATCCTGGCCAGTGATGGCCTCTATAACAGCGGTACGAACCCCATCCATGTTGCCGAGCGATTTCCGGTTCCGGTAATTACCGTCGCACATGGGGATTCTTCTGTTCAGCGCGATGTGCGCATCGTGGATGTCGTTTCAAACGAAATCGTTTATGCAGGATCTGTCGTTCCGGTGCAGGTCAGAATCAGAAATGATGGTTTTGATTCGCAGCAAGTCTCCGTGACGCTTACTTCGGGCTCGCAGATAGAAGATCGCGAAGTATTGAGCCTTCCTGCGAGTGGAAGTGAACTGACCGTCGATCTCGAGTACGAGACCAGCGAGCCGGGGCGCAAGGAGTACGTGGTTTCTGTATCTCAATACGAAGGAGAGGCAACGTTTCGAAATAACACGAATCGCCTCAATGTGCAGGTACTGGATCAGAAGAAGTCCATTCTTTTGGTTGCCGGGGCGCCTTCTCCAGACGTTTCAGCGCTGATGCGAATGCTCCGGTCAGATGACACTGCAGAGGTATCTCGGTTCATTCAGAACAACAATGGCGAATTCTATGAGGGAGACTTGCCGGCAGACCTGAGTGAGTTTGATCTCATCGTCTCAGTCGGCTACCCGGGGCCTTCCTCTTCTCCTGAGGAGTCAAGGCGTCTGTCTGAGGCGGTTTCGGGAGGGATTCCATTCCTGTTTGTTATGGACAAACGAACCAATTTGACCAACTTGGATCGCGAATTTGGCCCCCTGCTTCCTGCCAGGCCTCAGGTGATGAGTGCAAGCTTTATAAATGGCACCTTCCTCCAGACCCCATCTGCTTCCTCGCACGCAGTTTTTGATATCGACGACCGTCGCGATGCATCACTCTGGCGGCGATTGCCTCCCGTTTCACTGAACGAGAATCGTTGGGTCGTCAACGCGGGTGCGACGGTGTTGGCGACATCTGAAATTCGCGGCATCGGGCTCGATGATCCAATCTTCGTCGTTGGCCGTCAAGGCCCGATCAGAAGCGCCGCGCTCTTGGCTCACGGATTCTGGAAGTGGAATATCCTTCCCGAGGATCTCGAAACTGAAGCGGCACGATTCAATCAGCTTTTTGCGAACCTTGTGCAGTGGCTATTTGCTGCGGAGGACGATCGTCTCGTCCGTGTTTATCCCTCTCAGAGGCAATACGCAGAAGGTGAATCGGTCGTTTTGCGAGGTGAGGTCTATGACGAAAGCCTTCGCCCGGTTGCAGACGCTTCTCTTTCCCTCCTGCTGACGAGCCCTGAAGGACAGGTCTTTCCATATGAGATGCAAGCTCGCGGAAACGGCAGATACAGCACCGACATCGGAAGTCTACCGGCCGGGACGTTCAGCTATTCTGCGACTGCGACCCGCGACGATGCTGAAATAGGTCTCGACAATGGCTCCTTCTCCATCGGCCGTAGAACACTCGAATTCAGACGAACTCAGGCAGATTTTGCATTGCTTTCTCAAATAGCGGCCCGATCCGGCGGCAACGCGCTGAGGTCCAGCGAAACGAATCAGATCAGGAATCGGCTCGATAACCTTCCGAACTTCGTTCCCGTTTCAGAAGCCAGTATTTCACAATCGCGTCTTTGGCAGCTTTATCCATTTTTGCTCATCGTGCTCGTTCTGTTGAGTATCGAATGGTTTTTCAGAAAACGATTCGGGATGGTCTGACCCAATTTTCGCGAAACCTGAGACTGACTATCTATGCAGCACAGCGTATATTCCGTGATGTGTATTTTTGATACGATCTCTTCGCACTCCCGGACCAGTACAGACGGCCAAAACCAGATTTTATGTCTTCTATCTCCACTTCGCAGGACGAATCAATCTCGGAGCTGAAAGTCTCCATGAACGGAGATTCCAACAAAAGTATTGAGCAGCTATCAAAGCTCCTGGTTTCGGTCCGCCGGCACCTACATCAGAATCCAGAGCTTGGCCTGCATGAATTTGAGACCTCAAAATTCATTCGTGCAGTTCTGGAAACACATGGGATGAAGGTCCACGGTCCGCTCGCTACAACTGGTCTGTACGTTGATATCGAGGGAACCCACCCGGGACCCATGATTGGCTACCGTGCCGACATGGATGCTCTTCCGATTCAGGATATGAAGAGCACCCCGTATCGCTCCACCACAGACGGCATAGCTCATCTGTGTGGTCACGACGCTCACACGGCAATGGCAATTGGTGTGGCAGTATACCTGAACGAGCATCGCAAACATATGCACGGAAAGGCTCGCGTCTTTTTTCAACCGAACGAAGAAGGCATCCCGAGTGGTGCTCCGCTCATGATCAGAGATGGAGTATTGGACGGCATGTCCGCCGTTTATGCCTCTCATGTTGACCCAACGGTTGAAGCGGGCCAATACGGCCTGATGACAGGCGCGGTAACAGCGTCTGCGGACCGTTTCAGAATTCGGGTCAAAGCCTCCTCCACCGGACACTCTGCTAGGCCCCACCAGTCGACCGACACGATCTGGATTGCCAATCAGATAATGGTCGCCATTTATCAGCTGGTAGGACGCGTCACCGACCCCAGAAAGCCTGCAGTGATTGCAATTTGCCGACTGCACGCAGGGGAAGCATATAACGTCATTCCTGCGATGGCTGAGTTTGGAGGAACGTTTCGATGCACGGCCAACGAAGACCGAGAAACGTTCAAAACGAGGATTGAACAGACTGCACACCATATGGGTGAAGGGTATGGAGCGGAAGTACAGGTTGATTTCGATCTCGGTGCCCCATCTGTCGTCAATGACGGCCAAATGGTAGGACATCTGCGCGAGACCATTACGGAGGAACTGGGCGAGCAGGCAATCTTCAACATTCCCGTACCGAGTATGGGTGCCGAAGACTTCGCGCACTATCTCACACACATTCCGGGAGCGCTCCTTCGCGTCGGCACGTGTGAAAGTCCTGACACCGCTTACGTACTCCACGATTCGCAGTTTGATATCGATGAGTCTGTAATGGCCACCTCTGCCGAAGTCATTTCCAAGAGCATGATCCGCTACCTTTCCGTACATGCGGCCCAATAGGGGTTAGGCTCCTCTCAGCGATGGGTCTTGGCTGGTGTAATCCACCATCTACTTTTCGTGACGGCTTCCAGGCTTCATTTTTTCGTTTTGCTGTGGACTCTCGTTTCTGCTGCATCCGGACAGTCGCTCTCTCTGAACGAATATTTATCTGCTCCCTCCGGCGGCAGCGCTGAGTTTATTGAATTGCTTTGGAGTGGCGCTCACGCCATTGACAGCGCCGATATTCTGATCAGGGACTCGCGTCCCATCTGGCGACACGTCACTGAATCGATACTGATCTCCCCGGGCGATCTCATACTTCTGGCCCAGAATCCTGAAGACTTCTCAGACATATCTCTCGCTGGAGTGCACGTTCTGGCCCTCAGTACCTGGCCAACGCTCAACAATGGAGGAGATGCGCTGGTTCTCTCGCTCAATCAAGTCCTCGTAGACTCAACGAGTTACTCCTCCAAAGACGTTCGGCCAGGAATCTCTCGTGAGAGAATCGGTGGTTCGACTGATTGGGGATTTTCCACCGATCCCACCGGTTCGACTCCAGGTCGTTTAAACTCCCTCTCGGCAGCTGGAGAAGACTGGCCTGCCGTCCCAAGGGCGAACGAGCTCCTGATCACCGAAATAATGTTCGATCCGCTGGCTGACCCAGACGATCACATTCCTGATCAGATAGAGTTCATTGAGATCCTGAATCGATCGAATCGACCCGTGAACCTCAGACTTCTCTGGCTTTCCTCCCTTCCCGACGAACGCGGCCACGTCGATTCCCTTTCGCTGACCCCGGCAAATATCGTTCTCCAACCCGACAGCATCGCTCTTGCGTTTCGATTCGGTACTTCGACGGAGGGCGCCTGGCCGGGATCGGCGTTGCTCGATCCCTGGCCAGGCGCCCAACTTGATAACGCCGTCCTCCTCCCTACTTCGAGTAGCCTCGGGCTTTCAAACCAGGGGGAATTTATTCTGATCAAGAACGAAAACGGAGAGGTGGTGTGCGAAGCCTGGTTTTATCCGGACCTGCATCACCCGGTTGTTGGCAAGGGTAAAGGCGTATCCCTAGAGCGAGTTGGTTCAGGAATGGCACCTGACATCAATGATGTCTTCGCGTCATCCTCAAGCGATGAAGGGGCGACACCTGGGTACTTCTCAGGACTGAGGCCCAACCAAAGCCCGGTTTCGTCCATGAGCCTCAGCATAACGCCCGCTTCGTTCTATCCAGAACATCGCGAGCTCAGCTTTCAAACCACCATCACGTTGAGAGTACCGAACAGGTCCGCGGCCCACGTCGCCGCTCTCGACGTGTACGATGAAAATGGTATCCACCGGCGGACACTCACACGGGGACGACTGTTGAGCGAGTCTATGACCGTGATATGGAACGGCAGGGACGATCTGGGAAATCTGGTTCCTACCGGATTCTATGTCATACTTGCCCGGATCATGACTGCAAACGGAAAGAGAATTCAGAGGCTCAAGCAAGTCGTTTCCGTGATCAGGTAGATTGGTCTGTGCGATATCGATAAGCCAAACCTTGCAGCTGCTCAGAGGAACAGCCGATTTCCCTCAACGTTGCAGGAGCCAACGTAGAGTTCTACACCCCAACAATCTGCTCGAACGAGGCCCAAGGCACGTCGAGAAGTCCATATGAGCACAGCTGTACAGCAAGACACTGTTCAGAGTACAGGCCCTGTTTCCCTGACAGATAGGGCAGCAGAGGAAATCCGTAACATCATGTCGTCCAAGAACATACCTGATGGCTACAGTCTTCGGGTGGGTGCCAAAGGGGGCGGATGTTCGGGAATGAGCTATATCCTCGGCTTCGACAAGAAGCGAGATCACGACGTGGAATTTGAGATCGATGGAATCCCGGTCTTTATGGACAAACGACACGGCCTTTATCTAATGGGCACAATAGTCGATTATCAAGATGGGCTCGATGCCAGGGGTTTCACGTTCGAAAATCCAAATGCCACCGCAACTTGTGGCTGCGGATCAAGCTTTTCTGCTTGATTTCAGATACCTTTGTCACTTCAGTTCACTGACATTGTCTGCTCATTGTAACAGAGCGGCGCCGCTCCAATCCTATCAGTATGGAAGGTAATTTTTCAAATCGCGTCCGAGACGTCATTTCTTACAGCCGGGAAGAAGCAATTCGCCTGGGCCACGACTATATCGGTACTGAGCACCTTCTGCTCGGGATCATTCGTGAGGGTGAAGGAATCGCCGTCAAGATTCTTCGGAATCTGGGTTGTGATCTCTTCAAGCTGAAAAAGTCTATTGAGGACACGGTGCGCAGCACTGGTGGCACGTTGACAGTTGGCAACATTCCGCTGACCAAACAGGCCGAGAAGGTTCTCAAGATCACGTATCTGGAGGCCAAGCTTTACAAGAGTGACGTGATCGGCACAGAGCATCTTTTGCTCAGCCTGCTGAGAGACGACGAGAATTTGGCCGCTCAGATTTTGCAGCAGGGCTTTTCTGTCACCTATGACGCGGTTCGGTCTGAACTTGACACCATCATCAGTGGCAAAGCACCTGCCACTCGCTCGGCCAGCGCATCTGCCAGTAGTTCTGGTAGCGGAAAAGGCTCAGGTTCGGGCCGTTCATCGGGCTCCAAAGAGCGCGGTGGAAAGCAAGAGAAGAGTAAAACACCTGTCCTTGACAATTTTGGTCGCGATCTGACCAGTCTTGCTGAAGAAGACAAGCTCGATCCTGTCGTGGGGCGCGAGCCCGAAATTGAACGCGTCGCGCAGGTTCTTTCGCGCCGCAAAAAGAACAACCCCGTTCTGATCGGTGAGCCGGGAGTTGGTAAGACTGCCATCGCCGAAGGCCTCGCCATGCGAATCGTGAAGCGAAAGGTCAGCCGTGTACTCTACGACAAACGAATCGTGACGCTGGATCTGGCTGCTCTGGTAGCCGGTACCAAGTATCGTGGCCAGTTCGAGGAGCGAATGAAGGCCGTGATGAACGAGTTGGAGAAAAGTCCTGACGTCATCCTGTTCATCGACGAGCTCCACACCATCGTGGGAGCCGGAGGCGCTTCTGGAAGTCTGGATGCCTCAAACATGTTTAAGCCGGCTCTGGCTCGTGGCGAAATCCAATGCATTGGCGCAACGACACTTGACGAATACCGCCAGCATATCGAAAAGGACGGTGCCCTGGACAGACGATTCCAGAAAATCATCGTCGATCCGGCGACGCCTGCCGAAACGGTTGAGATTCTTCAGAATATCAAAGACAAATACGAGCAGCATCACAATGTGAATTACACAGATGATGCGATCGATCTTACTGTAAAACTGTCCGAACGCTATATCTCTGATCGTTATCTGCCGGACAAGGCGATAGATGTGATGGACGAGGCTGGCGCGCGCGTGCACCTCAACAACATCAAGGTGCCTGAAGAAATCGTAAAGCTCGAAGCTGACGTAGAAGAGGTCCGCGAAGAAAAAAATCGGGTCGTCAAAAGCCAGAAGTTCGAGGAGGCGGCTCGCCTTCGCGACTCTGAGAAGAAGCTTCTTGAAGAACTGGAAACAGCCAAGAAGAAATGGGACGAGAAGGCCGAAAGTGAGGTTCACGATGTAACGTCGCTTGATATCTCCGAGGTTGTGGCCATGATGACGGGTGTTCCCGTCGACAAGATTTCAGAGCCTGAGACCAGAAAACTTCTGCACATGGAGGCCGAACTCGCTGGTCAGGTCATCGGGCAGGACGAAGCGATCAAAAAGCTTGCGCGTTCCATCCGACGAACACGAGCAGGCCTCAAAGATCCAAAGCGCCCGATTGGCTCGTTCATTTTCCTCGGCCCCACCGGAGTAGGAAAAACGGAGCTCGCTAAGAAGCTCACCGAATACCTCTTTGATTCGCAGGAAGCCCTCATCCGAGTTGATATGAGTGAGTACATGGAGAAATTCTCTGTCTCACGCCTCGTTGGTGCCCCTCCGGGATATGTAGGCTACGAGGAAGGTGGTCAGCTGACAGAAAAGGTGCGACGTAAGCCTTATTCCGTGGTTCTCCTCGACGAAATAGAAAAGGCCCATCCGGATGTTTTCAACATCCTCCTTCAGGTGCTCGACGACGGTCTGCTCACAGACGGCCTCGGCCGCAAGGTAGATTTCCGGAATACCATCATCATCATGACGTCCAACATTGGGGCCCGTGATATCAAAAATCTCGGAAAGGGAATCGGATTTTCTCAGGGCGACCAGGAGTTCAATTATCAGACGTTGAAATCCACCGTTGAAGACGCCCTCAAGCGTGTCTTCAATCCGGAATTCCTCAATCGCATCGATGACGTCATCGTTTTCCATCCGCTGGAGAAAAAACACATCTTCGAGATTATCGATCTCATGGCCTTCGAGCTATTTGCTCGAGCGGCCGAAGTTGGAGTTACAGTCGAACTGGAGAAGACGGCCAAGAAATTCCTGGTAGAGAAAGGCTACGATCCCAAATTCGGTGCCCGACCGCTTCGCCGTGCACTTCAGAAATACGTGGAAGACCCGATGGCGGAAGCCATTCTCGGCCATGATCTGGAGGATAATGACACAATCGTCATCTCTTACGACGAGAAGAAGGACACCGGAGAACTTTCCTTCCGCAAGAAGAAGAAACCAGCGCGTCGAAAGAAAGCTGCTGCCAAGCCCAAGCCTGAGGAGGCAAAGGCTGCCGCAAAAGCGGATACGAAAGCGAAGGACGACTCTGGATCTGAGAATGGCAGTTCAGGTGAGGACGACTCCGACGACGGAAACGCGGAAACTGGAGGCGACGGAAGCGGCAAAGCGGCTACGAAAGCCAAACCGAGTGCGGCTCCCAAGAAAAGCAAAGCCAAAGCATCTGATTCCGGCGACGACAAATCCTGAGCCCAAGACCGCTGCGTCTAGCCCAGTGACCAATTGACACCTCGCCCCTCCTCCGGGTGCGGGTATTTCCAGGTGACTGCACCCTGATCACAGGCGTAGAGGCATGTGCCGCATTCTATGCAGTCTTCAAACTGAAAGTGCACGTCTCCCTTTTCGTCCAACGTGTAGCATTTCGCCGGACAGACTCGGGTGGTGCATTTGTGCGGGCAACTCGTATTGCAGATGTTCGTGTCGACCTCGATGTGAGCCCGCGCGTCAGATCTTCCCTGATTACGAAAATTGACCATGCCGAGTCGCTCGGCGACCGAAAGTCGTTTCCCCTTCTGATCGGTGCTCATAATGCCCTCGCTCCTTTCAACCCAATTTTGACCAGATCCCAATACGATGCGTGTCGCTTGATGGAAGCACGCATCATGGAGGAGGCTTTCGCTGTTGGTTCGCCGTCAATGGTAAAGAACTGTCTCCCAAAGTCGCAGATCATATCTGGAATGGCTGAAAACATCTGTTCCTGATGCAGGAGATGCACAGCATCCTGGAACGACTTCATATCCTTCAGGACGTAGCTGTTTTCCAGGGCTTTTCGATAGTTCGAAAGCATGCTACCTGAATAATCGCTCCGGCTTTTAGCTTCGAGCGCTGTTTCTGCGGCTAAAATCCCGCTCCTCATGGCATAATCCATTCCCTGGATTGCCTTTCCTGCGTTGAGCAGCAAATGGGCGGCTTCTCCAGCTATCATGACACCATCGGCATAGATTTCGGACGGAATGCCGCAAATATCTCCCGTGGAGACCACGTGCGCTGAGTACTCCACGGTTTCGGCGCCCGCGATCATGTCCGCAATAGCCGGATGTTCTTTAAAACTGTTCAGCACGTCGTAGGGAGTCTTCTCTTTCTCCTTGAGATCCGTCATTCCCAGAACAAGTCCGAGGGAAATGCTGTCACGGTTCGTGTACAGGAATCCGCCTCCTTCGACGCCTTCCGAACACGCTCCGACAAATTCATTCGTCAATCCGGATCGGCCCTGGAGTTGAAATCTGTCTGCGAGACGACTCTCGTCCAGTTTCAAGACCTCTTTTACGCCGACAGCCACGTGATCGGCGGGTACATATTCCTTTTCCAATCCTATCTGGCGGGTGAGAAGATTGTTTACACCTTCGGCGATGATGACGCAATCGGAATAGAATGACTCCTCACCAGCTCGGATTCCGACAATTTTCCCATCTTCCTGGAGTACCTCCTCCACGAGAATATCAGTCGCCATGAACGACTCTTCCGGGTGATCACTCTCATCGATCGCAATCTGGACTTTATCGGCGAGCCAGGCGTCAAAAACGGATCGTAGAACCGTGACACCCGTGTAGGGTGTTTCGTTGAAATGATTGGACTTGAAATCAACGCTGAACGCCGACTGATCATCCATGAACGTGAGGCGCCGATGATTTACAAATCGTTCAAATCCAGCCTCTTCTTTCCAATAATTTGGAACCAGACGGGCAAGATCACTACCCCACAACACGCCGCCCGATACGTTTTTAGCGCCGCAAAATTCTCCACGCTCGATCAACAGGAAGCGTGCATTTCCTCGGGCCAGCGTCATCGCCGCACTCAGTCCGGCGATCCCTCCTCCAACAATGATGCAATCAAACTTTTCTTCCATATCCGAACAAGATTAATAGCGGACGCCTTAACAACCGGTTAAACAGGGCCGTGAAGTCAATTGAATACTGCCTTCAGTTCGGCGTTCAGCAGAGGAAGTATTTTGAAGCAATCCCCTACCAACCCGTAGGTTGCTACATCAAATATAGGCGCATCGGCATCTTTGTTGATAGCAACGATTACGCGACTGTTTGACATGCCTGCAACATGCTGGATCGCGCCTGATATGCCAACTGCAAAGTACAGTTCTGGCGACACGACTTTTCCGGTTTGACCGATCTGGGCGGTAGCAGGAAAAAGACCTGTTTCAACGACCGCTCGTGAAGCACCGATGGCCGCTCCGGTGATAGACGCAAGTTCTTCTATCAATGCTCGCCCTTCCTCATCCCGCACACCGCGTCCCGCAGCAACGACCACGTTGGCTTCAGAAAGATCGACGGTGTCTCCGGTGGTCTTAACAATTTCACGAAGGGTCAGGCCAAGTGTCGTAGCATCGAATTCGAATTCGATCTCTTCTGACTCAAGAGACACGGGCGATTCAACAGCCTCGTAGGAACCGGATCTCACTGTCACAAAAACGAGAGCATGAGACGAATGAGCCGATGCCATCATTTTGGCTGCCATTACAGGGCGTTGTGCTGATACTTCATCCGACGACATATCGAAGGATGCTACATCGGGAAGAACCGCTGCATCGCATCTGACTGCCACAGACCCCAGAATGTCTTTGACCGATTCAGTAGAAGCAGCGACAACCAGAGAGGGCGAGACCTTTTCGATGACTGCCGAAAGAGCAGATACCAGGGGAGCATTCAGGTGTGAATCGAAAACGGGATTATTCACCGTATAGACCCGTGAAGCGCCATATTGCGCAGCAGACTCGGCCAAGGACGGTGCCGAAGAGCCCAGAATAACAGCTTCTGTTGAGCGGCCGCCAGCCTCTGAAATCTGCTTTGCCCGCGAGAGCGCCTCCAGCGAACTGCGCTTGATTCGACCGTCTTGAACGGAGAGATAAACTAAAATACTTCCCATGAATCGAGATTCTCGAGTTGAACAAAAACCGGTTTCTAAAACACTCCGGCTTCAGTGGATAATTTTGTCATGAGAGCCTGTACGATTTCATCGGGCTCTCCTTCCATTTTGATTCCCGGTTCTCTGACCGGTGGCGTATTGAGTCCACTGACAGATGTACGCGACTCAGCCGACGGGGCCTCTCTTGTATCTATCTGCTTTCGCTTGGCGGCCATGATACCTTTCAGTGCTGGAATGCGCGGGTTGTTCATGTCATTCGAACACGTCACGAGACATGGCGTGTTGAGCTCCAATATCTCCTGCCCTGAATCACCCTGTCTCGTAACAATCAGTTTGTCGCCTTCCTTCCTCAATCCTACCGCATTCGTCGCATAAGGAAGACCGAGAAGCTCGGCAAGCATTCCTCCAGCGAGACCCGAATCTGTGTCTTGGGACTGTTTTCCGGTTAGAATTACATCGTAGGAATGTCCCTCGAAATACTCGGCAAGGACATGAGCCACTGCGTGCGAATCCAAAGCTGAAAGATCGTCCACCTGAAGGTGCGACGCGTTGCTCGCTCCCATAGCCAGCGCCTTTCTGATCGTCTCGGTAGCTGTCGAAGGGCCGACTAAAACCAGATCGATTACGCCTTCATCCTCGGCGTTCATCACGAGCGCTTCCTCCACCGCAGAGGCGTCATATGCGTTGAGCACCATGCGCCCCGTCTGAACGGCCGCCTGTACATCTGGGACCTGCTTTATACACACACAGAATTTCATCGTCCGAATTGAGCTTTTTACTATCTTTGACTGATCATTCTGAACAGAATGCTGGGTCCGAGCGGCCCATTTCTGAATCGGCCAGAAAAGTACGAACCACTCTTCCATCATCAAACCGAATTCACCCCAGAGAGAATCCCTTATGCATGATTCAGCCTTTCTTCGCGGTGCAGTCAAAAAGCTGGCATTTCTCAGCCTGCTGGTACTTTTTTCTGATTACAGCGCCAATGCCCAGTTGTCGGAATCACGTGTTGGAATCGGATTCAATACGCTGCTGAGCGCAGAGAACGGGTTCGGTATGGGGTTTCGCGGTAGGATTTCTACGCCGATCAACGCCGATCTGTCATTTGCCCTCGATGCCGGTCTGACGGGTTTCATCCTCGGAGGCCGTGATGACGCTACTTATGTGATCGATCCGCAAGTTTCCCTCATTGTGACCCTTCCGGGAGTTGAGAAGGCCCCCTACCTTCTTGCAGGCATTGGTGCGTACCTGGACCCGTCGGAGACCGGCGATGTTCTGACTGGTCCGACCATCCATGCAGGGATTGGTTGGGTGCGCCCATTGCGCGAGTCAGTCCTGTTCTACGAACTGGATCCGGCATTGGTAATCGGCAAAGATGAAGTCAGTGCCGCTATTCCTTTCCGAATTGGTGTCATTTTTTAGTTTAGATAGCCCTGCCGTTTCGCACCTCATCACCTCTCGCTCTGGCCGGACTCTACCTACACATCCCCTTCTGCTCGCAACGGTGCTCGTACTGCGATTTCTTTTTCGTGACAACACGAAAAGCGCATGCCGGATTCGTTGAAGCCATGTGTCGCGAAATCGAGCTCAGAGGCGCCGCGTATGGCGGCCTCGAACCTCTGGATACCATCTACTTTGGTGGTGGCACACCTTCACAACTTGCCGTTGAAGACCTCGAGCGAATCATCGAGGCCGCCAACAGTGCTTTTGACACATCGAGCGTCTCCGAAACGACGCTTGAGATCAATCCTGAAGACGCCACTCCTGATTTTCTGAATGGACTTCGCACCATTGGCGTTGACCGCCTGAGTGTCGGCATCCAGTCGTTCTTCGACGCTGATCTGGAGTTCATGAACAGGGTACACGATGCAAAACGGGCCAAAACGGTACTGACTGATATCCGTGAGGCGGGCTTCTCTAATTTCTCCATCGATTTAATCTTCGGCTTGCCAGAGCAGCCCGAGGAGTACTGGTCAGCCAATCTGGAGATCGCTGCCTCATACGATGTACCTCACATATCGACCTACAACCTGACGATTGAGAACGGAACTCCGCTGAAAAAGCAGGTCGATCGCGGTCTCGTAGAACCAGTTGAAGACGAAGAAGCGGCTTCGCAGTTTGGTTTCACCATGGATTATCTGGTGGAACGAGGGTTTGAGCACTACGAAATATCCAGTTTTGCCAAACCCGGCTTCAGAGCCCGACACAATCATCGATACTGGGATCATGCCAATTATATAGGATGCGGGCCGTCCGCTCACTCATTCTGGTGGAAAGGCCTTCCCGCCGAACGGTGGTCCAATGTGCGAAATATGGACCGCTATGAAGCCTTGCTCATGCAACACGTGGCTCCGATCGAGCAGAAAGAAGAGTTGGATCTGGATACGCTTGCCGATGAATACATAATGCTCCGTCTGCGTACAGCTGATGGTCTGAACCTCGAAGAACTGGAAGAGCGCTATGGCGTTGACCTGCTCGTTGATCGGGTAGATGAACTCGCAAGCCTTGAAGAAGGAGGATTCATACGTCCGATCCGGAACCAGACCGTAAAACTCACTGACCTCGGCAAAACCGTATGCGATTCCGTAACCACCACGTTGCTTCCCGATTGACGGGTGCATTCCTGGTTGTATTGACACTTATCGGATGCGCGGACGAAGCCAAACAAGAGGGCGCTATCACGCAGGAAATTGCATTTCGACCGGACGGTATTCTCGATTTCAAGCGTGCTGACAGCACGCTCGTGACCCGTATAGTCATTGAGATTGCGGAAACAGCACAAGCGCAGGCTCAGGGCCTCATGTACCGACGTTCCATGCCACAACGGGGCGGTATGCTATTCGTGAATCAAGCCGAATCGATGCGTTCATTCTGGATGAAGAACACGTCTCTTTCGCTCGACATCCTTTTCGTCGATGCTGAAGGTGAAATTATCAACATCGTAAAAGAGACCGCGCCGTTTTCCGAAGAGTACATAGAGAGTACCGAGCCTGCCCAGTTGATTGTTGAGGTCCGCTCCGGATTCGTCGATTTGTACGGCATCACAGAAAACGACAGAATAACGTGGGAGCGTCGAACGTTCGAAGAATCTGACTCATGAAAAACCTGATCCCATTATTATCGCTGACCTTTATTCTCGCAGCTTGTGGAGGCGGATCCAATTCCGGATCGACCGAAACACCTCCTGCTGATACCCACGTCAATATCCCGTTTCGCGAAGACGGAAGTCTGACCATGAGCCGGGACGGAGACGTTTTTCAGGAAATTGTGATCGAAATAGCCGAATCCGACTCTTCCCGAAACCGAGGGCTGATGCAGAGGGACGGACTTCCCGAAGACGGTGGAATGTTATTCCTTTTCGAAACAGAAACCGCGCAGGGCTTTTGGATGGCAAACACCCGCATTGCACTGGATTTGATATTCATCCGCTCCGACGGAGCAGTGCAGAGCATATCTAAATATATCCAGCCCATGCGTACAGACACTGTCCCGTCGGATGGGCCGGCTCAGTTCGTCCTGGAGGTTGTCGCCGGTTATACGGATTCAGTTGGATTGATCGAAGGTGACCACATCGAGTGGGTCCGCAACTGATCCAATTAGATCTTAAAAGAGATCCGCTACAGTCTCCTTACAGACCGAAGCTCTCTCCACAGGCGCAATTCCGAATGGCCTGCGGATTTTCAAAGTGAAATCCTTTGCCTTCCAGACCGTCGCTGAAATCCAGTACAGTGCCTTCCAGGTACGCAACGCTTCTGGGGTCGATAATGACTGTGAAATTCGAAGTGGATATTTCCGAATCAGTTGGCTGTTTATGGGTGTCCCACCCGAGATCGTACGTCAACCCAGAACAACCACCCGGAACGACTGCTACTCTCAGGTAGGTCGTTGAGAAGTCAATTTTTTCGTTGCTTGCAGTCTGATTCAATTTGGCCAATGCCGCATCTGTGATGCTGAATACAGTATTGCTGATGATTTCCATATCTGATCTCGGATTGATCGCCGGTATTCCCTGAGAAAGGACCTGACTGTTTCGAGTGCATCCACCCATTTGCCCTTCGGGTGTTCCCCGAGAATCAGAATCTGATATGGAGTACTGTGTGAAGACTGAATCATTTCTCTCTCTTCAAGGAAACTAATAGTCTGAATTTTCTTTATTTAGACTGATTCCAAACAAGCACCCAGAATCGTCGTTTTCAGCATCTCTGAAGCGTTTAGTGTTCTGGATAAGCAGAGGTTTTAGACTAAAAGTCAATGAGTGAGAGCGGAACAGAGTTATTGCACGAAGTCGCTGAGAGCGACTACAAATACGGATTTGTCACTGATATCGAATCCGACAAGGCTCCTGTAGGCCTGAATGAGGATATCGTTCGTCACATTTCCTCCCGAAAAAATGAACCTGAATGGCTTCTGGAGTGGCGCTTGAAGGCTTTTCGTCATTTCGTTTCCCTGATGGAGTCTGGAAAGGTGCCTGAATGGGCGCACCTCGACATCCCGGAAATCGATTTTCAGGCTATTTCCTACTTTTCCGCTCCAAAACAACGCCCGGAATACACCTCCCTGGACGAAGTCGATCCTGAACTCATTGATACGTTCACTCGACTGGGTATCCCCATCCAGGAACAGGAAAGACTCGTTGGAATGGCGGTTGACGTTGTGATGGACTCTGTATCTGTCACGACCACGTTCAACGCCGAGTTGGAGAAAAACGGCATTATTTTCTGCTCTTTCAGCGACGCAGTTCAGGAGCATCCTGAACTCGTTCGGAAGTATCTGGGCAGCGTAGTCCCATACACCGACAACTTTTTTTCGGCGCTGAATTCAGCGGTCTTCTCCGACGGCTCTTTTTGTTACATCCCAAAAGGTGTTCGCTGTCCGGTTGAGCTCTCTACCTATTTCCGAATCAATGAAGCCGGAACGGGACAGTTTGAGAGAACGCTCATTGTTGCGGACAAGGATTCCTATGTGAGCTATCTCGAAGGATGTACGGCACCTCAACGCGACGAAAACCAGTTGCACGCAGCTGTTGTGGAGATCGTCGCCATGGAAGATGCAGAAGTGAAGTATTCGACGATCCAGAACTGGTATCCCGGAAACGCAGATGGTGTAGGTGGCATCTACAACTTTGTCACCAAACGTGGTATCTGCGACGGGGACCGGGCAAAAATCAGCTGGACTCAGCTGGAGACCGGATCCGCGATCACCTGGAAGTATCCTTCCTGCATTCTCAAAGGAGACGATTCAGTCGGAGAGTTTTACTCCGTCGCCTTCACCAAGGGACGTCAGCAAGCTGATACTGGAACCAAGATGATCCATATTGGCAAGAACACATCTTCGACCATCATATCGAAGGGCATCTCGGGTGGATTCAGCCAGAATGCCTATCGCGGACTTGTCAGGGTGAACAAGGGGGCTGAAAACGCCCGCAATTTCAGCCAGTGTGACTCGATGTTGCTGGGGGACCGTTGCGGAGCACACACATTCCCCTATCTGGAGATCCATAATCCGACTGCGAAAGTAGAGCACGAAGCTACCACCTCGAAGGTTGGTGAAGATCAGATTTTTTACTGCCAGCAGAGAGGCATCAGTGAGCAGGACGCGATCAAACTGATCGTAAATGGATTCTGCAAAGAGATTCTCGCGAAGCTTCCCATGGAATTTGCCGTGGAAGCACGCAACCTGTTGGCCATTGAACTTGAAGGCAGCGTCGGGTAAGACGACTGCAACGAACAATTGAACAAACGATTATGCTGACTATTAATAATCTTCACGTCTCCATCGAGGAGGAAGGAACCAAGATCCTGAACGGACTGGATCTGAAGGTCAATGCTGGCGAAGTACATGCCATTATGGGACCGAATGGGTCTGGTAAAAGCACGCTGGCATCGGTTCTGGCGGGAAAGGACGGCTACGACATCGATCAGGGATCCATCTCTTTCGACGGAGACGACCTTATGGAGATGGACCCGGACGAAAGGGCCCGGGAAGGATTGTTTCTGGCGTTTCAGTATCCGGTGGAGCTTCCGGGAGTTTCCATGTCCAATTTCCTGAAGCAGGCTGTCAATTCGGTCCGAGAACATCGCAATCAGGATCCTCTCTCCGCTGGGGATTTCCTGAAAATGATGAAAGAAAAAGCTGCATTTGTACACCTTGATCCTTCTCTGAAATCCAGAGCGGTCAATGAAGGCTTCTCCGGTGGTGAAAAGAAACGAAATGAGATCTTTCAGCTTGCCATGCTGGATCCGAAGCTTGCTATTCTTGACGAAACAGATTCAGGACTCGATATCGACGCTCTACGTATCGTCGCGGACGGAGTAAACCAGCTACGCAGCCCCGACAGGGCATTCGTCGTGATTACTCACTACCAGCGTTTGCTGGATTACATCGTTCCAGACTTCGTCCACGTGCTGGTTGACGGAAAGATCGTGATGTCGGGTGACAAACAGCTTGCTCTGGAACTGGAAGAAAAAGGCTACGACTGGATCAAAGACGAACAGGGTCAACTGACCTGAAGAGGTCTTAATTAGATATGCCTACTCAACCTCATATGGACACTTCGAAGGAGACGATGGAATCCAGATTCGCAGAAACATTTGGTGCCGATCTGGCCGTGGAAAACGGAAATTCGTGGATTTCCGATCGCCGAAGAGCCATGGAATCGTTCCAAGCGAACGGTTTTCCAAAAAGAAAATCTGAGTCCTACAAATACACGCCGGTTTCAAAACGTCTCAACGACACGTTTCCCGCTGCTCAGGATATTGAAACGCTCAAAACGGATTCTGCCTTTGCCTCTCTTGATGGGATTCACCTTTCGACGCGCAATGGTCTGCTGCGACATGGTAACCAGATTTCAGGCCTTCCTGCTGGATTGACAATCGCGTCGCTGAAGAAGACTTATGATGAGAATCCGGAATTTCTCTCCGGTATTCTTTCCTCTGCCCTGGATCTGGAACGGGATCCGTTCTCAGCTCTCGCCGCCGCCTCGGCTAGCGACGGAGTCTTCATCCACGTAGAGTCGGGGGTGCACATCGATGAAACCATCGTCATTCACCATGATGAGGTAGACTCAGCAGGATTTGTTCAGCCACGTCTTTTGATCGTTGCTGAAAAGGGAGCATCAGTGAACATTTTGGAGCATTTTGGTCAATCTTCGGTCGCACCCGCGTT
>Ga0209992_10002012_pt1 | contig 19676 bp, 21 predicted proteins | sample 2SBtaG_2_FD_182564 | JGI IMG/M metagenome (GOLD analysis project Ga0209992, IMG submission 182564) | Deep subsurface microbial communities from Kolumbo volcano to uncover new lineages of life (NeLLi) - 2SBTROV12_ACTIVE470 metaG (SPAdes)... | ecosystem: Environmental > Aquatic > Marine >... | reverse complement strand
CAAAAGTGTTCAGCTTAAAACCAGAATCAGTGTTCAACTTCAATCAGAATCGGTGTTCAGATTGGATCAGAATGAGTGTTCAACTTGGGCCAGAATATGCAATTCTCGAATAATTTAAAAAAGATATATGATTTTTGTTTATTACAATTAGGTGTTGGGGGTGTTCGAAAATAGAGGGACAACTGCTATAAATAGCGATATCTCCACTATTTTTGTTAAACATGCTTATCATTCGTATTGAATCATAAAAAAGTTAGATTCAAAGTGGTTTTCCTCTTCAACGAATTCTATCCTTGAATAACCTGCTAAGGTTCGCTGAAAAGTAGTTTCAATACAATGAGAATTATTGACACGAAAGACTTTGTTACCCTGATCGAGAATTTCCTCGATCAGGATCTATGTGATGAGATTATTACAAAATTTAATTTTTCGAGGGAAGTGAATATAGGAAAGGTGGTGCACCCACAAGCGGGTCACAGCCAGAACACCGATAAGGTCAGTTTCGATTTAACAATTTCTCATCAAGGCGAATGGCGTGATATCTATAACTGTATTCACGAATCGGTTGCAAAAGCATTAGCTCAATATCTGCCTCATTTCCCGAGCTTGCAGCTTTATCCTATTGAAGGTAGCGGATTCAAAATCCAAAAATATCTCAAGCATCATGGACATTTTACATGGCATTATGATGGGTCGAGCCCTCAAACTTACAATAGGCTTTTTGCACTGATAATTTATCTCAACGACGTTGAATCAGGCGGTGAGACAATGTTCTACTACCAACAACGAAAAATTATTCCCGTTCGAGGCCATGGCATATTATTTCCTACCTCATGGACACATATGCACTGCGGGTGTATTCCTGAATCGGGAGACAAATATATCATTTCATCATTTTTTCAATATAAGATGAGTTAAGTAATGATCCAACTTTAGATGATATTAGGTTTCTCAATGGGTGGTTCATGAGAACTTTGGTTGAATGTTTTTAGCAAATTGGATTGCAGGTCGTTATCGAGATATTTAATGAGGCTTATTCGGTTGGCAGCTGTGAATGTCTAAGCTATTCGAATACCATTTTAGTCAAAAGTTTTGGGGTTGAATATTACAGTATTCAAGCTGTAATAAAACAAACAAAATAATGCTTCAGATATTTTGCTAAAACCAAATGAAATCGTTACAATTAACGGTTTTCGGGCCGAGTGGCCTACATTTTAAACTCCTTGCTTTACTGTACGAAAACAGAAGGCTAACTAACCGAAAGGGGAATATATGAGACACTATGAAATAGTTTTTTTGGTTCATCCTGATCAAAGTGCGCAAGTTCAGGCAATGATTGATCGCTACCGCGAAATTATTAAAGCTGCTACGGGGACAATTCACCGTCTTGAGGATTGGGGTCGGAGACAGTTGGCATTTCCCATAAATAAAGTGCACAAAGCGCACTATGTCATGTTGAACATTGAATGTACTAAAGAAACCTTGGATGAAATCGAAAACGGATTTCGTTTTAACGATGCAGTATTACGACATTTGACGCTATCGAAAAAACACGCAATTACAGAGCCATCTTCGTTGGCAAGGACATCTGGGGAAACTGATTCTTCGAAGACGAGTGATGACGAAGAGTCGGATCAAGAAGTTGTCGATGATGTAATTAAATCGGAAGTTGCAACTGAAATAAATCCAAAGCCTGCGGAAGATTAAATTAAACCTCAAGGTTGTGTGACTCTGATATAAACAGTATTTTGAATTAGTAAGGTCAATATTATGCGTCAAATGAAACGAAGAACATTTAGTAAAATCGCTACAGATGGTATATCTGAAATTGATTATAAAGACTTAGAAATACTAAGTGAATATGTCTCAGAGACTGGGAAAATTGTACCTAGTCGTATTACCGGTACCAGCGCGAAGGCGCAACGGCAACTATCCAAAGCGATAAAGCGTGCAAGATTTTTGGCTCTGGTGCCGTATTGTGATTCTCATAGGGACTAGAAAGTTGCCCAAGGATAGTGAGATTAGTTTGTTCTTGTTCGATTATCAAGCGCCCTACCTTAGCAGATAAAGCTGACTTTGGAAAAGCGGGTTTGTGATAGTAACGCCCAGTATTCGTGTTAATTTGATCGAAGAAATGTTTTCTAAGTCGATATCTCCCGTGCGAGAATTTTGTTCTCGCTAAGAATTTTGCTTGGTTTTCCAACAATTTTAAGGTGAAAAGTTGCACTTAATAGCTTCGTTTATTATGCAAGGGCGAATGCAAGCGGTCATGGTCATATCTTCGTTTGCAATTTTAGCACTCATGATTCCTCCTGCGAGTCTGTTTAGTTCTGCTGGGATAGCTCTTGTTGTGCTTCGAAAAGGATTTGCCGAGGGTTTTGTCGTGATGTTGGGGGCTGCCGTAGCTATTGCTCTATTAGCATTATTGTTGACAGGAAATATGCTCTTGGTCGCGGGGTATGGATTGTTGCTATGGTTACCTATTTTTTTGATTGCTTTAGCACTTAGAGAAAGTGGGCAATTGATTTTCGCGGTCGAACTTCCTGTGATATTTGGTGTATGTGTGGTCGGAGCGGTGTATTTTTTTCTTCCTGACCCAGCATCCTTATGGAGCGAACGGCTTCAGGCTACTGTTGAGACGGTCATACAAGGTGGTATGGCAAATGAAAATCAGGTGGTCATCGCGGAAAATATTGAGAAAGTATCGCGATTTATGACTGGGTTGATTGCCGCAGGGTCGGTTGCGAGTTTGCTGATTGGGTTGTTACTCGGACGATGGTGGCAATCGAAACTATACAATCCTGGCGGGTTTCGAGCAGAATTTCTGGAATTGCGATCCCGTAAATCAATAGCGTATATCGGCGTGGCGTTCATATTGATTGCCGCGATATTTAGCACTAAACTGGCGGAAACAGCGTTAAATTTAGCTATATCCTTGGCAATTTTGTATTTGATAATCGGCGTTTCGGTATTGCACCGAATTATCTCTGGAGGCAAGGCTAAACAGCTTGTTTTAACCGCATTTTATCTAGTTATAATATTTATTCCCCACGCGTTGCTACCCGTAATTTTGGTTGGTTTTAGCGATACTTGGGTTGATTGGCGAGACAAGTTTTTTGTTGGTTGAAAATTTGAGTGATTCAAAACCATTAGCGTAATATTGAGGTATCAAAGATGCAAATAATTCTTATGGAAAAAATTGTAAATTTAGGGAATTTAGGTGATCAAGTATCGGTTAAGCCTGGATATGCTCGCAACTATCTGATTCCACAGGGAAAAGCAACTATTGCAACAGCTGAAAAGCTGGCGGAGTTTGAAAAGTTGCGGGTTAAGCTCGAGAAAAAAGCTATGGAAGAGGTAACCGCAGCTCAAGCTCGAGCCGATGCAATCGGGGCGCTCACCGTGACAATTGTGCAAAAAGCCGGTGGCGAAGGTAAACTTTTTGGGTCCGTTGGCGCAAACGCAATTGCTGAAGCAGTTTCTAACGCGGGACAACCGCTAACTAAAAGTGAAGTACGATTATCGGAAGGTGCGTTACGCCACACGGGTGATTATGAAATCAATTTAGATCTTCACGCGGATGTAATCGCTAAATTAACGCTACAAATCATCGCTGAATAAACGAGGTGCATGAAGTACAGACGTCATGATTGTCGTAACAGGTGGTGCTGGCTTTATCGGGAGTAATTTGGTAACCGCACTGAATCGGCGAGGAATCACCGATATCTTGGTGGTCGACAATCTCAAGAATGGAGTTAAATTCAAGAATCTTATTCACGGTAAGATCTCGGATTATATCGATAAGGTATCTTTTATTGATAAGATCAAGCAAGGACAGGTTAATGGATGGACGATAGAAGCAATATTTCATCAAGGGGCCTGTAGCACCACTACGGAGTGGGATGGTCGCTATATTATGGAGAATAACTACGAGTATTCTAAGACCTTGCTTCACTTTTGCTTAGATCGGCAAGTTCCTTTTATTTATGCTTCAAGCGCAGCTGTTTATGGAGCAGGAAAACAGTTTTCCGAAAATTCCGTTAATGAGGAACCACTTAATATATACGGTTATTCAAAACTTCAATTTGATCGATATCTTAGAAATCATTGGTCCCAAGTAAAAACCCAGGTAGTCGGTTTACGTTATTTTAATGCTTATGGTTTGGGAGAAGGGCACAAAGGGAATATGGCTAGTGTGGCTTATCATCTTAATAAGCAATTGTTGAAAACAGGCACTGTGTGCCTATTTCGAGGGTGTGATGGGTATAGCGATGGTGAACAAAGGCGGGATTTTGTTTATGTTGAGGATGTGGCCAGCATTAATTTGTGGTTTTTAGATCATCCAGAGACAAGTGGAATCTTTAACGTCGGGACGGGTCAAAGCCAGTCGTTTAATGACGTAGCGAATGCTGTAATAAGCTATCACGGAAAAGGCGTGATCGAATATATTCCTTTCCCGGAAAATTTGGAGGGGCACTATCAAAGTTTTACTGAAGCAGACATAACTGCTTTGCGAGGGGCGGGTTGTAACCACCAGTTTTACTCAGTGGAAAGGGGTGTCAAATCATACCTCGAAGCCCTGAACAGATTATAATGACAGTCAATTAATAACTGAAGCATTAGACTCAAGGGTCGTTAGCCGCGTTAATCTAACTAAAAATATTTCGGTATTTACTTTTCTTGTTACTAAGCATTTAGTCCCCGATACTATCGATTACTGATGAAATGAGGTGCTAGTGCGAATATTTTATTCGCTAATTCTTTGTATAATTACTCCTCTGTTTTTTGTTCGTCTGCTAATTCGTGGAAAGAAAGCCCCCGGATATCTACAAAGATGGAATGAACGGCTTGCTATTTACAAATTTGACAAGTTAACTGAACCAGTTATCTGGCTCCATGCGGTATCTGTTGGCGAAGTGGAAGCCGCGTTCCCCTTAATTAAAAAAATCCAAAAATATTTTCCAGGACATACACTATTGGTGACGACCACGACGCCAACAGGATCTTCACGGGTTCAGTCCTTATTCGGGAAATCCATACGGCATGTTTATTTGCCTTATGATTTGCCAATATGTGTCAAACGATTTTATAAGGTCTTTCGCCCAACAATCAGTATCATTATGGAAACCGAGATTTGGCCGAATTTGTTTTATTATTCGGCTCGAAACGCTATTCCACTAATGATGGTCAATGCCCGTTTGTCGCAAAAGTCAGCAGCTCGATATAGTTACTTGCGTTCATTTGTAACATCGACGTTGGCCGATGTTTCTTGGATTGCGGCACAGACAGATGATGATTTGAAGCGCTTTATTGAGATAGGTGCTAACTCAAAATGTCTTACAAGTACAGGCAACATCAAATTTGACTTGGTTCTCCATAGGGATATTCATAATAATGCTGCGATTTTACGGGAAAGAATTTTTAATCAACGGTCTGTTTTCATTGCCGCAAGCACTCATGCAGGAGAAGACGAAAGGGTATTGAATGCATTTTCCATTATAAAAAATAGGCTTCCTGAACTTCTACTAATTTTGGTTCCCCGCCATCCCGAACGTTTTGATACAGTGGCCAATTTATGTTCAAAACGTGGCTTTAAAATTATTCGCCGCAGTGATGACCGAGCTTGTTGCCCTGAAACTGAGGTATTCATCGGCGATACTTTAGGTGAATTGAAGCTGTTCTATGCAACAGCAGATATAGCGTTTGTAGGTGGAAGTCTGGTGCCAAAGGGGGGGCAAAATGTACTAGAACCCGCTGCTTTCGGAGTGCCAGTTATTATAGGCCCGCATACTTTAAATTTTAAAGACATTGCTCATATGTTAGTAGAATCGCAAGCTGCGATAAGGGTTTACAGTGCTGATGATCTCGCAAACTGTGTGGTTGATTTGATGAAGGATAGGAAACGACGACTTGAGATGGGTGAGAGCGGGAAGCGTTTCGTTCAGAAAAATCGTGGTGCAATTGATCGAACGATGGGATGTATTCTAAAAGTTATGGAGGGGTAGAAAAGCAAATATTACATGATTTTCGTTATGCGGTACCAGTTTGCACCTTGGGCGTAGCAAGCCAATTGGAGTGGGACGAATACCGTAAAATTAAACGGCAGTGAGAGCCCCGCCAAGGCGGGGCTCTACGTATCGGTGTTTATCCGATAAGATCCTGTTTAGCCGACAACGTTGGCTGCTTGGAGGCCCTTTGGCCCTTTTTCTATCTCATAAGTGACCGGTTGACCTTCGGATAGTGTTTTGAATCCTGAGCCTTGGATCGCGTTAAAATGTACGAATACATCATCACCGCCATCGTCCTGTGAAATAAAGCCAAAACCTTTGGATTCGTTAAACCACTTTACAGTACCTGTAGCCATATTACTTTTTACCTTAATAAATTAAACAAATAGAGTGTTGCGTACAGGTAATGAAACAAGGAAATCATGGGGGTAACACTGAGGTAACAACCAAAACTGCGAATAACAATATCTGTAGCTGCGTATACTGTAGGAGAATCTTTCCAAAGTTTCAAGTGAAAGAATCAATATCTTAGTGAGAAAATGCGAAAATTAAGCTTGGAAAGCAAAATCATGGAGTACATAAGGTTGTATAGTTGCGGATAAATGACCCCTGATTCCGATTATTTACGCGTTTTTTGTTTTTTTCACTTAGTCATCCTGTTGAATTTTATAATTTCTAGAAACTGTGTGTGCTATGCATATTGTTTAATGTGATAACACTATCTTAGGTTGGTGGATATGTATGAAAGTAACTTGTTTCGAATAAAGGGTCCACTTTTCAGATCCAATAAAAAACGCCCATGTCAATTTTTAACATAGGCGTTTTCTATATCGCAGTATTTTCTGATTCGCTTTTGGAATTACTTATGCAACATTCTTAAGTACTTGTTGCATTGTCGGCCCAAATGCAGACGGATTAGGTACGACGGTTACACCACATTGTTTTAGAATTTCCACCTTTTCAGCTGCGCTTTCGCCTGAGGAGGAGATAATGGCACCAGCATGCCCCATGCGGCGTCCTTTGGGTGCAGTAAGACCTGCAATGTAGCCTGCAACTGGTTTGGTCATATGATCTCTGGCAAATTCTGCCGCTTCGGCTTCCTGAGGACCACCAATTTCTCCGATCATCAATACTGCCTTAGTATCGGGATCTTGTTCGAAAAGTTCGAAGGCGTCTTTGTGAGACATGCCATTGATTGGGTCTCCACCGATACCTAAACTGGTTGTAATACCAATTCCCACCGTTTTCATTTGCGATGCGGCTTCATAACCCAGTGTCCCTGAACGTCCAACAACACCGACATTGCCTTCCATGTAGATATGTCCGGGAACAATACCCAGCATGGCTTTTCCCGGGCTAATAGATCCGGCACAATTAGGACCGGTGAGGCGCATTCTATCCGCTTGTTTATAACGGCGCATATAACGTTTAACCCGCATCATATCTTGTGCTGGTATGCCATCCGTGATGGCTACACAAAATTTTATACCGGCATCCGCCGCTTCCATAATTGAGTCAGCTGCAAAAGCTGGTGGTACAAAAATAATGCTGGCTGACGCTCCTGTATCTTTTACCGCGTCTTTCACCGTATTGAACACAGGCAGATTCAAATGTGTACTGCCACCCTTGCCCGGGGTAACGCCCCCGACCACATTAGTGCCGTAATTCATCATATCCTGGGCATGGAAGGTGCCAATCTTACCTGTGAAGCCCTGCACGATGACTCTTGTTGTTTCGTCTAGTAATACAGTCATTTTTTTTACCGCAATTTTCGAATATTGAGTGGATGTTATAATGCCGCGACAGCTTTGTTGGCAGCTTCTTCGAGTGTTTCCGCGTGGATAATCGGCAATTTGCTGTCTTTTAGTATTTTTCGGCCTTCTTCTACATTGGTTCCAGATAAGCGCACTACCAGTGGCACCTGAATGTCGATTTTACCAAGGGCTTGGACTACACCTTCAGCGATCCAGTCGCAACGATTAATTCCAGCGAAGATATTCACCAGCATAACTTTAACGCTTTTGTCAGCTAAAACTAAACGAAAGGCTTTCTCTACCCGGTCAGGCGTAGCGCCACCCCCAATATCCAGGAAATTTGCAGGTTCCCCTCCAGCCAGTTTAATCATGTCCATCGATGCCATCGCTAAACCAGCCCCATTGATCATGCAACCAATATTTCCATCCAACCCAACGTAGCTCAGACCCCGGTCTGATGCAGCGGTTTCCCGAGCGTCTTCTTGCGATTTGTCTCGCAATTCGGAAATTTGGGGTCGTCGATACAGAGCGTTGTCATCAAAACCCATTTTGGCATCTAGCGCGATTAGACGTTCGTCTTCGGTTACGACCAATGGGTTAATTTCAACCATGGTTGCATCCAGGTCACGAAAGGCCCTATAACAACCAGTGAATGTTTTGACCGCTTGACTAATGAGTTTTGGGGGTAAATTCAAACCAAATGCTAATTCACGGGCTTGGAAATCGCGGAGTCCTGCCGCAACTTCGATAGGGATTCTTATAATGGCTTCCGGTTTTGTTGCAGCCAGTTCTTCGATCTCCATACCTCCTTCGCTGGATGCGACCATGACGACCCGTTCTTGGGCCCGATCGAGCAGTAAAGCAAAGTAAATTTCTCGGGCAATTGGAGTGCCAGCTTCAACATAAAGTCGATAAACACCTTTGCCTTGGGGACCGGTTTGGTGTGTTACCATAGTTTTTCCTAGCATTTCGTCGGCGGCGCTCCAAACTTCATCGTCGGTTGAACAGACTTTCACCCCTCCGGCTTTTCCGCGTGCACCGGAATGAATCTGCGCTTTGACAACCCATTTTTCGCCGCCCATTTGTTGGGCCCTATAAACGGCTTGTTCGGGGCTATATGCCAAACCTCCATCGGCGATTGGGACGCCGAAACCCGATAATATTTCTTTTGCTTGATATTCGTGAATGTCCATGGATTAATTCTATTAGATTTAGACTCAAGTAGATGTATATATTTATTATTTTGCTGCGATGGCTTCAGCCTGCGCGATAACATTTTTCGCCATTCTTTCTGAGGCGATATCAATCATTTTTCCGTCTAGTTGTGCTGCGCCTTTACCCTGTTTGGCGGCTTCTGCCAACGCTTCCAAAACTCGCCGAGCTCGTGTAACTTCTTTCTCTGGTGGCGACATGATTTCGTTTGCCAATGCAATTTGGGATGGGTGGATTGCCCATTTTCCCTCGTACCCCAAAGCCGCGACTCGTCTGGCAGCGGCTTTGTAACCCTCTGGATCGTTAAAGTCTCCGAAAGGCCCATCAATCGCCCGAAGGCCATACGCACGACACGCTGTAATCATATTGACCAAAGCAGCATGCCATTGGTCACTGAGTGCTCCTTCACAAGCATAATCCGGGTTTAAACCGCCGATGTTTACTGTGCGTGCACGCAAACTTGCGGCATAATCGGCTACGCCAAAATGAAGCGCTTCCATCCGTGGACTGGCTTGAGCGATTTCCATAACATTCGCTCCACCCAATGCAATCTCGATCAAGCACTCGATACCGATTGGGTCTTTTATGCCCATTCTTTCTTCGATTTGAGTCAACATGCAGTCGACCATATAAACGTCCGCCGCAGTGCCAGCCTTCGGAATCAATATGGTGTCGAGGTTGTTACCAGCCTGCTCGACGATATCAACAACATCACGGTACATATACTGGGTGTCGAGACCATTGATACGGACAGACATGGTTTTGCCCTTCCAATCGATATCATTAAGCGCCTCAATGATGTTCTTTCGTGCCTGTTCTTTATCATCGGGTATTACAGCATCTTCAACATCGAGAAAGATATAATCAACGTCACTGTTGGCGGCTTTTTCGAATAGGCTTGGATTAGAGCCAGGAACGGCAAGTTCACTCCGTTGTAGTCGAGCACGCGCTTGTTTGTATTGGGTAAAACTCATAAATATTCTCCTCTTTATTTTTTTAAATAAAAATTAATAATCATCACGTATTTCGGTGATGAAATTCCAGAAGCTCTGACTTCGAGATGACTTTTTCCAGGGAAATGTTCCTAGGGTTTATTTTGGATCTCGACCATCGCCCGCAACACGGTTTCACCAATGTATGCGGGATTTCTTACTACAAAAAGTCCTAATTCCTCCATGACATCCATTTTAGCGTCGGCGGTTTCGGCTTGTTCACATATGATTGCTCCAGCATGTCCCATGCGGCGTCTCGACAGTGCTGAAGTACCTGCTATATATCCTACTACCGGTTTGCTCATGTTTTCTTTTGCCCAGCGGGCGGCAGAAACTTCTTGAGTGCCTCCGATTTCTCCAATCATTAAAATAATATGGGTTTTTGGATCTTCTTCGAAGGCTTGTAGTACAGTTTGAAAATCCATGGTAGTAACAGGATCCCCCCCAATACCCACTGATGTGGATTCGCCAAGCCCCAATTCACCCAGTTGTTCGACAGCCTCATAGGTTAGTGTGCTCGACCGAGAAACGATACCTACGTGACCAGGGCGATATATATGCGAAGGCATAATACCAACTTTGCATTCCCCAGGGGTAATAACTCCCGAGGTATTCGGGCCAATGACTAATGTATCATGACCCATTCGCCACCGTTGTTCACGGACCATATCTTGAATTGGAATGCCATCGGTCACCACGACTACGCATTGCATTGCCGCGTCTACTGCTTCCAAAATGGCATCAGCCGCAAAGGGTGGAGGAACGAATATTCCAGATACGTCCGCACCGGTTTCTCGAACGGCATTTTCGACAGTATCGAATACAGGCAGCCCTAAATGGATTTCTCCCCCTTTGCCTGGCGTGACCCCTCCAACGATATTCGTGCCAAGTTGGATAGCGTCTTTACAGTGGAAAGTAGCATGTTTGCCGGTAAAGCCCTGTATGATAACCTTTGAATTTTTGTCTATAAAGATACTCATTGACATGGCTTCTTCAAAGTTAAGACAACTTTACGCGCCGCATCATCCAGATTCTTGGCGAGAATAAAATCTAATCCCGACTCGCGAAGTATCTGAAAACCTTCATTAACGTGGGTGCCTGCCAATCGAACTACAATGGGGTGTTTAATATTGAATTCATTAATTGCGCTAACAAGCCCTTTAGCAATCCAATCACAATGATTGATACCAGCAAATATATTGACAAGTATCGATTTGACGTTAGGATCTTTTATAACGATTTTGCATGCACTGGCAACTTTATTAGGGGAAGCGCCACCACCAACATCCAGGAAATTTGCTGGTCGACCTCCGTGTAGGGTTATTGCATCCATGGTTGCCATAGCCAATCCTGCTCCATTGACAAGAAAACCAATATTGCCTTCAAGCGCGATATAGCTTAACCCATGGCTGCTTGCTTCTGCTTCTTTCGGATCTTCTTCATCCAGGTCACGCATTTCGGCAATTTCAGGTTGCCGATAAAAGGCATAGTCGTCAAATTCAATTTTGGCATCCAGGGCCATTAATTTTTTGTTGGAAAGCACTGCTAGAGGATTGATTTCTATCTGTAAGGCATCTTTATCACGGAAGCAGCGATACACTTGTTTCATGAACTTGACCGCTTGAGGCATCAGTTTTCCATTAAGCCCAATGGCATAGGCGATTTTCCGACACTGAAAGTCACGTAAACCAATAGCCGGGTCAACCAATTCTTTGATTATTTTTTCGGGATGTTCTTTGGCAACTTCTTCAATATCTTGCCCGCCTTGCGATGAAGCTAGTAGGGTAATTCGTTGGGTTGTTCGATCGACCAACAAACCAAAATAGAGCTCTTTTTCAATATCCTTAGCTTCTTCTATCCAAACACGTTTAACGAGTGTGCCGTCGGGTGCGTTTTGGCGCGTTACCAGGCGAATTCCTATCAGCTCGTCTGCCGCTTTTTTTGCCTCGCTCACCGAATTTACAATTCGAATGCCACCCGCTTTCCCACGTTCTCCGGCATGAATTTGCGCTTTTATTACCCATTGTTCGCCACCCAATTCTTCCGCGGCGATACCCGCAAGGGTATCAGTAAACGCAACATGCCCTTTAGGAACTGCGACACCGTACGAGTTAAGTAAATCCTTAGCTTGATACTCGTGAATATACATTGATTTATACGTTTTCTATTTTAGTTCTTATTAGGTATGCAACGAGTCAATCGGGTCGGAATGGCAGACGGCACCAAACAGATTTTTTTATAGAAAGTTGGATAATTGACGATAACTGGCAAAAACCAGTAGTGGATTATAACGCAAAAAGAATTGTTGTTTCATTGTGTTAAATTATGACTGGCTTTAAGTTTCGTTTATGGATAGAAAGAATCGAGGGTATGGACTAGGCTTAGGATAATGCGCAATAGCGCCATCAATTCCCCTTTTGTAGCTGATCTACAGAATAATTTTTTGCTAAAGAGCCGAGGTAAAAAAGCAATGAAGCTTAAACAAATGTTTTGCCTAACAGTATTTTTGTGTTTAATTATCCCAGCCACTGCATCCGCATTGGTCGTGGATATTCAAGGAAAAATTTTAACGCCTAAACATGAGGGAGAGGCGTGCATTGATGTTAGTGGAGAGTATCAAGGGTTCAAGATCGAATCTAGCGAATCAGGGGAAACTGCCCAGGTTTGTTTTATCAACGCCAAACAAAATACCATCGATATTCATAATATAAATATTGTGGCCAACAATTCGAAAGTGAAGGATGCGATTATCAGTGTTGAGCATTCTTTTCCTCCCGGGCCTAATGGATTGATAACTGTTCGAACTCGTGCATTCGGTTTTTTCAGTACACCAACGGGTACGGGTGTGGCCAGTGGTGATACATTTACCTTGAATGGTTTTTTCTCACAAAATAAGTTTTATGATCCTGTGGCTAAACCGTTTAAACATACGGTTGGCAACAAGGTAGATTCCGCGATTTTTGAAACGGATGGGAAGGAACAATACCTTATTGCCGGTAATAGGACATTAAAAGCTGTATTGAGTTTTACTTTAAAGGGGGCAGGTCATAAATTAACGTTGCCTGAGGGTACGTCCATTTCGTTGGATACAGGGGCTCGTTTTGAAGACAAGTTGGATGAAATGTCAGTTGCAAAAAAGAATTAGACACCAAGAAATTTAGGGTAGGTGTCTTTTTGGTTTAGAATCCTACCCAATTATCCTTCTATCGGCGAATCCGGTATCTTTTTTGAAAGGTATTGGATTCGCTAAGTCTATTTTGTTTTGCTTAACGTATTTCGTTTAGCAAAATTATATGGGCTAATCCACGAGATGTTCCTGACGGCGAAACCTAATTCTAAAAGGTGCTATTCTCGTCATTTTGAAAAAAACATTTAATGCTAACAAATAGATAGTACGTATTTCTTGTGCTGTTTCGTTGCGTGGCATACCAACCTATGAATACAATGTGCGTTTAGAAGAAACGTATTGAAGTATGTTTTGACAGTGCGTTTAGAGGCATGTCAAGCGCCACAAAATAGACGCAAGGCATTGTGCCCTCCGAATTGGAATTGGTACGAGTTACAGTGGAACTTTTTATCTCAGATGGCTTTCCAGACGGGGTAGAAAAGTGTAATGTTTACCAGCATTCTACTTGGAAAGTAGTATTGAAATTTCTATTCTTTGCCAAACGTCGGTCAACTGTATTCGTAGGGGTACTATTTCTAATTGGCGTTGTAATTTTTGTTAGTATGTTCTGGCGTTCGGTCCAGGCGGTAGCCGTACTTGGGATCGATTCAATCCGCTGGAATTTTCCCTATGTTATAGATAATCTTCGGTTGCTTTATTTGCATCGAGGTGATGATGCTTTTAAAACGGCAATTTTTGACCTGGAAAAAAAACTTTCCGTTGCCGACGGTGATCCCAAGTATAATGATAAAAAGCTACTGGCTCGATTGTATTTTTATAGTAACCAAGTAGAAAAAGCAGAAGCGTTTTATCGTGAATTGCTGGTAGACCATCCCAGTGATACTGAACTTTTAAAAGGCCTGGGTGTGTTGCTGATGCGCCGTGGAGAAATTGAAAATTGCGCAGATGTGGGGGGTCTTTGTCAATACCCGCTCGTTAGTATCCATTTTGAACCTCGGTTTGCACAGGGTGCTCTTCGGCTATTTAGCAAGGCACACGAATTGGAACCCTCCTGGTCGTCAAAATGGCTAGTGCATCTCTCCAAGATGGCAACAACCCACCATGCCGAGCCTTATGTTATTTCAAGCAAAGTACCTGCCGGTCTCCTAATTCCTGATCTCCATGAGGGCGCATCTCTAGCAGGGGTGGATAAATTAGATCTTGGTCGCGGCGGCCTCATCGCCGATATGGACGGTGACGGACAGTTAGATATTGTTACCGCGAGTACCGGTTATTCATTGGGTTATTTTAAAAATGTAGGCAAGCGGCGGTTTGTCGACCGAACCGCGGATTCTGGACTCTCGATATTTAAAAACGGGTTTATCATTGCGGCTGGAGATATTGATAATGACGGTGATCTCGATCTCTACGTTTCTCGGAATGCCTTTTATGGCCAAATGCCAAACATCATGTTACGAAATGATGGAAAGGGAAATTTTACCAATATTACTGACTTATCGGGTACTGGAAATGCTGGTGCGGGATTTGTTGCCACCTTTGCCGATTACGATACTGACGGTGATCTTGATTTGTTTGTGGCTAATATGTCGACCCCGTTACCTTTCGGAGGTGGTGCGGTCGCTAATCTTTATGGCCGCTTCAGTAATGTTCTGTATCGAAACAATGGTGACAGCACCTTTGAAGATGTTACAAAGAAGGCTGGCTTATTCAATGTTGATAGTCACCTGGGTGCCGCTTGGGGGGATATTGACGAAGATGGCGATTTAGACCTTTATGTGACGACCTATTTTGGTTACAACCATCTATACATCAATCAGGGTGATGGAACTTTTGTTGATAGGGCACGAGAGAGGGGAGTGCGTGCACCCTGGTCGTCATTTTCGGGTTGGTTTTTCGACTATGATAACGACAGCCATTTGGATCTGCTGGTACCCAGTAATGCACCAACCGAATCGGTGGCTAAATATCTAGTCACTAACCAGAAACCAGCGCTGAGTCAAACCATGCGTCTTTTTAAAGGTGACGGCCATGGTTTTTTTGTCGATGTGACAGAAGCAGCCGGCTTACGTGTTATTGCATCGGCGATGGGTGCCAACTGGGGCGATATTAATAACGATGGATATCCAGATTTTTATCTAGGTACGGGTGGTCCACCCCTGGAACAGCTGGAACCGAATCTACTTTTTCTAAACACCGGCGATGGTGCATTCTGGAATGCAACCCGTATGACTCATTCAGGTTTTCTACAAAAAGGACACGGAGTATCATTTGCCGATCTTGATGGTGACGGATGGCAGGATCTGCATCATACATTAGGAGGTGCTTGGATGGTTGACAGTTGGCAAAATGCGCTATTCTGGAACGATACGCCAATGGAGCAGGGCATTGGTCATTTTCTAAAAGTGGTTCTACGTGGGAAAAAATCGAATTCACACGGTGTAGGCGCAAGGATTACAGTTTCAATTGGCCCGCACCAAATTGTTCGTGAAATCGGTACAGGAGGTGGATTTGGAAAGAATCCATTGCTGGCCCAGTTTGGGCTTAATGACAGTGAATTAATCGACGAATTGCATATTGTCTGGCCTGGAGGCGTCACACAACAAAAATTCGAAAATGTTCCTGTCAATAAGACCCTCTTGATCGAGGAAGATAATGCTTGTTTAATACTTTTACCATCAACCGTCAGTAGTCCAAGCTACAGGGATTCCCGTAGCGAATTATTACAAAGCAAGAGGGGGGCAATACTTTGCGAAACCTAGTAGAAATATAGGTATTGAGATTAGAACAACCTATTAATTTGAAAGCAAAATGAATTTTGGGGATACCAACCGTTCATAGTCTGTATACCGCATTTTAATTGTTTCGGAATGAGATCCGGCGTTAAAAGCGATTTCCTCCTGTTCGGTGATGGATTCAGTTACGAAAACTTCCATATCGTATAGATTTCCAAAGGGGGGCATCGCACCGACTTCGCAGTCGGGAAAAGCTCTACCGAATGCTTGTTCACTTGCAAGTTCGACATTTTCGGAGTTTAAGGCTTGTTTGATCAATCCTAGATCAGTTCGGTAGGCGGCGGGTAACACCAGCATCGCTAATTTATCCTCGATATTTAAAATCACTGTTTTAGCCATAATTTTTGTGGGAATATGGGCCGATTTGGCAATATCGATTGCGGTAAATGCGAGAGAGTGATCAATAGTGACGTATTTTATGCAGTTCTCGTCGAGATACCGCTTGAGTCTTTGCGATGGCATGCTACCCTCCTTATGTATAGGAATGCAGATTTACAGCAAAATTATGCATCAAATTCGTGCGTTAATCCAAATTAGTTTGGGTTAATACTGTTTTAACTAATATAGGGAATCAATATGGTTGAATTAGCTCAAAACGATGGTTCTCAAAAAAGTACTGGATTAATTCTTTGGGTGTTTTTTTTAGGGATCGCCAGTCTTGGATTTTATTTCTATAAATCGGTCAATTCCCCTGTACCTGACCAAAACCCGATTCCAATTCCGGAAAAACCGCTTTACCCAGATATTACATTGGTAGAAGCAGGACCTCCCATTGTTGATGATATAAAACAAATAGACGAAAAGGCCCAAGGCACTTCATTTTTTTTGCCGGATCTCGATAAGAGTGACTCTCTCGTACGGCAAATCGCTCCAAGTGCTGCCAGTCATCCGAGATTTGTTTCTTGGCTCGCGCCCGATCAAATAATTCGAACATTTACGTTGTTGGTCGATAATATGTCGAGAGGCGATCTAGTCCGAAAACATTTAAAACAATTTGAACCGAAGCAAGCATTCAAGGCGCGAGAGATTGCCGATGGTGTTTATTTAACCGATCAGGCTAGTTTTCACCGCTTTGATCGATTTGTGGAGGTCTTTGATTCTTTGAATCCGCGGATTGCTGCTGCACTGTATTTGAAGTTGCAGCCTTTATTTCAGGAGGCCTATGAAGAACTTGGATACCCAGGCCAAGATTTCAACCAAGTTTTATTTGCAGCAGCGGACGTACTCCTAGACGCACCGGTTGTGAACCGCACACTGAAGTTTGAGCGACCATCGGTTATGTTTAAATTTGCTGATAAGAAATTGGAGAATTTAAACGATGTTCAGAAACAAATGATCCGGATGGGCCCGAAAAACACCAAAAGGATCCAAGCGAAAACTCGTGCTTTCGTTAAGCTGTTACGTGAGGCCGGAGCCTGACTTTGGGTGGAATCCAAAAAACTGAATATAAATTAGTATCGGGTTATTGTAAAATTGCCTGGACAGGTAATAAATGATCACATACAATCACCGATTCGATTTTGGGGCCATAGCTCAGCTGGGAGAGCGCTACAATGGCATTGTAGAGGTCGGCGGTTCGATCCCGCCTGGCTCCACAGACCTGAATCGATAGTCTCTGTCCCCATCGTCTAGAGGCCTAGGACACCGCCCTTTCACGGCGGTAACAGGGGTTCGAACCCCCTTGGGGACGCCAATAAAAACAAAGGGTTAGCTCAAATTCAGGCTAGCCCTTTTTATTTTAGGTAAAATTTAGGTAATTGATTTTTACACCTAAAGCACAAAAAAACATTTTGTGTTCTTTACCTAAAAACAACGAACATGACTGAATGTTAAACCCCACCCGAAATACTCCAGGCAGGGCTTAATGTGTTGGCTGCGATTTCAAATCACAGTCTGGGTTTATTTAACCTTTTCTTTAAGGTTTTTTCTTTCATTCAGATATTGTGAGTGCATTGATCCATGCATGGCGCGTGCTTCCTCTAGCGCCGTTGATATCGCCCACAATCCATCGCCAAACTTCTCTCTCGTGATGCGCGGCCATTCGTTATCTAATATCTTTTCATCCGTTAATAGTGCTGCGATTATGGCCTCGGCCTTAAACAGCCTTTCGCTAATACCTTCGCACAAATCAAAGAAATCTGCCGATTCATCTAAAACTAAACACGTTGAAGGCGAATTCTTTTTCATGACTTCACCTCGCTTGTTGAATAATCCACCATTTGTTCTATCTGTTTGAGGATGCCATTAATCGCCCACAAACCATTGATGATGGTTTCGGGCGATGAATAAAATCTCCCACTCTCACCGTTACTTGAGATTAAATTACAAATGCCTTGCGCCCGACTGATGGCGCAACTCATGACATCGATATCGATTTCTTTCGGTGTTTTTGGATTAATAATAAATAGTTGCTCGGGTGTACCTCCATACAGGCAGGTTTCTTGATTTATGGCTGAATCACTCATGACTTCACCCCCTCAACATGATGAGCAACACCGGCCAAAATACCGATTGCAACGGCGGTATTGCTGTTAGGGTTCTTCTGGTAATCGATGTCTGACAATAAATAGTCAATCGACAGTTCTAAAAGCCACGGTATGTTTTCGATGATTTCCCGCTTACTACTGGTCTGGTTAGGGTTATGTGAAGACGCATTGTCTATGAGCTGACGTGCGTTGGATTTGGTTGAATTAGGCATGGTTGCCTCCGTATAGTTGTTATCAAAAGTTTAAAGGTGCCGGGGTGTTGATAACTGCTATACGGCAGCGTGAAGTATTGGGTATTCCTTCACCACCCCGACATAATCGGTAGGCATAAAAAAGCCGCAGCTTTCGGGGCGGTTATCCGCGTATAGAAGGGTTATCAAGCCCTGACAACTCCAATCTACTCCCAACCCACCCAAACCACCAGCGTTTCTATATACCGCTTTGTTCTATCCATAGAATCAATTTGTGGTGGCCTGTGATCGCGTTTAAGCGACGATAATGGGTTTAGAGGTGCAAAGGTAGGGTTTGTGCCGGTATTAATCTAATCTTGCTAATGCAGCCACCAGCCCGCGTTCTGTAACAAACTGGCCCATGTCGTTAATGACACCGATGCTTCATTTAATTTAGAAGATATCAACAAGGCAAAAGTGCCACATGGTGAGTGGGAAAATTGGGTTAAATCAGAAGTTCAACTTCCGTTTTCGGACCCATCCCAAGCGCGAAAATACATGAAATTAGCAAAAAAAACCCGTAGACAATGCAAGGCTACGGGTTCAAAAACTTGGTGGGTGGATTTAGGAGAAAGAAGAACCTAAGTCACCAAGTTTTTCACCAAAAATTATGCGCCTGGATTTTTGTATGCGGACCGCCATTCAACAGCTTTTGCAACAAACTCAAATCTAACCTTGTATTCGATTCCATCCACGTTCCAACCGTCGCGAGAATCAATGAATGGTTGTGTTTGGCCTTGTAAGTGCGCTAGAACAACGGTTTCCATTTGTGAAGGTGCAGCCATCAAATACCACGCGGTTGTTGAATCTTCATCAAGCCTTGGATCGACAATTAAACGTAATGATTTGATGAATCGGTTGGTTGGTGATTCAGCAATTCCAGTCGAACCAGCCGGCGCACTGTTGTCCAGTAAAATCGAATTCAGAATGTTTTCCGCAAGGGTTTCTTTTGCAGCAGAAACCAGTAAAAAGCGCGGGACAATATTCAAAGACGATTCGTTAAGTAGTCCCTTTTGTACGCGCATTGCAGCACGCCCAACTCCTAAACTCGTTACGGATAACGCCGTACCCGATG